>OHEO01000471.1_pt1 | contig 20580 bp, 19 predicted proteins | sample 1567311 | NCBI WGS metagenome assembly OHEO01 (sample SAMEA3879602, study PRJEB24766) | human gut metagenome | biome: human-associated habitat; feature: feces | place: USA | collected 1985/1987
CAGGGTAAGCAATCAGCCCAGTGGGCTGTTGCTCAGTGCGCGGTTCCCAACCGGTAGGAATGTCTACCGGGGAGCATACATTCGTATGTCTTTTCTTTTTTTGCGCGGATAAGAGGACTTGAACAGCACGGCCCTGCGGGTCCCAACGGCTAGGAATGTCTACCGTGGATGCTGGGGGAATATTGCAATAGTCCTCCGGTTTGTTTTTCTTGTGGTGGAGAATTAGGGACTCGAACAAGGCGGCTCTGATGACGCCAGTGGACAGAATGTAGAAAAATATGCTATACTTGGCACACAAAACCGGAAGCAAAAGGAGGCGTTCTCATGAACAAAAAGACCGTGCTGGCGGTGGGGCTTTGTGTGGTGCTGCTTGTGTGCAGCGTGATCTATTTTCGACCGCTGCCCTTATCGGGCTGCATCCCTGAAAATGGCTCCTTGCTCTTGCACAGCAACACCTTTGGTGTCCAGAACGGGAAGCCCTATATCCACTCTGAAGCCTACGACCACATTACAGAGGACCAGAAAGAAAAGATCATGGAACTGGCACAGGCGTATACCTATAACCGGACCCTGAAAACCTACCTTTCCGATGGTGCTATGGAAAACAGCGGCAGCAAGATCCTGTCCATTTACATGATCGATAAGGACGCTGTGGTGGGGTCCATTTATGTATCGGAGGCAGGGCGGATCTCCATAAATGACCGACCCTATAAGATGAAAAACGCAAAGCAATTCCAAGAGCAGCTGGAAGCCATCCTGAAGGAGTGACCCGGGCGGCACGCCATGGGATATACTCTACCCTGAAACAAAAAATCCGAACCCTTCTCCTATCGAGAAAAGGTTCGGATTTTCTATTTTTGCGGCAGTCCTCCCGGTAGACATTCCTACGGGTTGGGAACCGCGCACTAAGCAACAGCCCACCGGGCTGATTGCTTACCCTGCTGCGCAGGGCCGTGCTGTTCAAGTCCTCTTATCCGCACAAAAAAGAAAAGACATACGAACGTATGTCTTTTCTTGGTGCGGATAAGAGGACTTGAACCTCCACCGAGTTGCCCCGATTAGAACCTGAATCTAACGCGTCTGCCAATTCCGCCATATCCGCATATTCTGTTTTGTTTGCGAGCTGTGTTGCTCGGAACGATAGTTATTATACCAGATATGGCAGAATTGTCAAGCATTTTTTCAAAAAAACTTTTTCCTCACTACAAAACGTCATACTTTCGCGAAAAAAGCCCTCTGCAGGCCGATTTTCCGGCGGTGCAGAGGGTCGGAGTTTCTTTGTTTTTTCTTCAGCAGGCAGCCGTTCCGGAGGCCAGCAGATCAGACTTTGCCCCACACCAGCCACAGGTACGCATAGCCTGCCAGCACGGCGGCCAGCGTAAAGGGCACGCCGATGCGCAGGAAGTCGCGGGTGGTGACGGTCTCGCCGTTTTTGCGCAGAATGCCAATGGCCGCGATATTGGCCGAAGCACCGATGGGGGTCAGGTTGCCGCCCAACGTTGCACCGGTGAGCAGGCCGAAGTAAAACACATAGGGTTCCACGCCCACGCCATCGTTCATCAGGGCGGCGATGCTTTGCACCACCGGCAGCATGGCGGCCACGTAAGGGATGTTATCGATGAAGGCCGAAAGCACCACCGACACCACTACCAGCAGCGTAAACAGTCGGAAAGGGTTTTCCCCTGCCACGGCGTGGAACAGCCGGGCTGCTGCGTCGATAACACCCGCCGCGTGGATGCCCGCAATCACGATGAACAAGCCAAACAACAGCAGCAGGGTATCGCAGTCCAGCTCGCCCAGCACATGCGCCAGCGGCTTTGCTGACCCTGCCCGCAGGCAGGCGCGCGCCACGCCAAACAGGCACAGCCCCATGCACACAAGGCCGCTGCGCAGCTCGTACACCGTGTGCAGCGGCCCGGCTGCAGGCTCCGGCAGGAAGGATGCCGCAATGAGCAGACCCACCGTGAGCAGCATCAGGGCAGTGGGCACATCGTCCTCCACCTCAGTCTCCACCTTGGCGGCGATAGGCTGGGTCTCACGGCGGAACAGCCACAGCAGCACTGCCAGCGAAGCAAGTGCGCCCAGCTCTACGCCCCAGAAGATGCCCGGACGGCCCCGCATCCAGAAGAAATCGAAAAAATTCATGTCGGCAAAGCTGCCCAGCAGGATGCTGGTGGTGTCGCCCACCAGCGTGGCCGCACCCTGCAGGTTGGAGGACACCGCAATGGCAATGAGCACCGGCACCGGCGAGATCTTCAGCTTGCGGGCAATGGCAAGGCCCACCGGTGCCACCATGAGCACCGTGGCCACATTGTCCACAAAAGCACTGATGACACCGGCGAACAGCGCCAGCATACACACCGCCCACTTGACATCCGGCACACGGACGATAAGCATTTCCGCCAGGCGGGCAGGCATTTTGCTCTCGATGAACAGTGCCACCGTACCCATGGTGCCCGCCATCATGAGCAGCACATTATAATCCACGGCCTGCAGCGCGGCGCGGAGTGAAAACTCGTAGACCCCTGCCTCGCCCAGCACAATAAAGAGCACCGCACTGCACAGTGCCACCCACGGGCGGTACTGCTGCAGCCACAGCATCAATACATAGGTAACAGCAAACAGGATCAGTGCAAGTATCATTCGTTGATCTCCCCGCTGCGGGCATCCTCGTCGATCATGCGGTAGCCCACGCCCAGCTCATTGAGGATATAGGCATTGCTGCCCGGACGGCTGCCCAGCTTTTTGCGGATATTGGCCATGTTCACCTGCAGCTTTTTGGTGCTGCCGATGTCGGTATCGCCCCAGATGGCCTTGACAATGGCCGCATAGGTCATCACGCGGCCCGCGTGCTGGGAAAGGAACGCCACGATGTTGTATTCGGTCTGGGTCAGCTTGATCTCCTGCTCGTCCACGAACACCTTACGGCGGTCATAGTTGATGCGCATTCCCTGTGCGCGGAACTCACCCGCCGGGGCATTGCCGCCGTGCATGGCACTGTAGCGGTTCAGCCGCAGGGCAGCGCGCACGCGGGCCAGCAGTTCGCCGGTGCTGAAGGGCTTGGTGATGTAATCATTGGCACCCAGATCCAGCGCTTCGATCTTATCCATCTCGTCGGTGCGGGCCGAGAGCACCACGATGGGGGTCATATACTTCTGCCGCACGGTGCGGATGAATTCCAGCCCATCCCGGTCCGGCAGGCCCAGATCCAGAATGACCAGATCCGGGTTGTGGGAGGCGAACAGAGTCAGGCCCATGGTACAGGTATGAGCCACCAGAGCCTGATAATCGTTGGTGGTGAGCAGCGTTTCGATAAAGCTGCAGATATTTGCCTCATCCTCTACGATCAGGACCTTGAATTTGTTATTGCTCATCTTCTGCATCCTCCATTTCAATTTCTTCGGTCTCCAGCCAGAAGCGGATGGTCGTTCCCTCACCCAGACGGCTCTCGGCCTTGATCTCGCCGCCGTGCGCCTTGATGATGGCCGCACATACCGAAAGGCCGATGCCCATGCCGTGCTTGCGGCTGTCTGCCGGTACATCCGGGTCGGTGCCGCCGGTGCCCGAGAACAGCGTTTTCAGCCGTTCTCTGGGGATGCCGCAGCCATCGTCCGTCACCTCGAACACCGCACGATTGCCCACCGTGAACACCTTCAAGGTCAGTTTTGTCATGCCCTCGGCGTGCAGAGCGGCATTTTCCAGCAGGTTCATCAGCACCTGCTGGATCAGCATGGAATCCATGGGGATCACGATAAAGGCATCCGGCGTTTCCAGCTCCACCGGGATCTCCGGGTAGCGCTTGCGGAACTTGACCAGCACCGTATCCAGCAGTTCGTCCAGCACAGTGGGGGTCTTTTGCACCGTCACCTTCTCGCTGTCGATGCGGGTGACGGAAAGCAGATTCTCCACCATGCGGGTCAGCCACTGGGCATCGCTGCAGGCTTCGCCAAGCAGTTTAATGGTCTTTTCCTTATCCAGCGAGTCATAATTTTCGATCACAGTGGAGCAGGCACCGTAGATGGAGGTGAGCGGGGTGCGCAGATCGTGAGAAACCGCGCGCAGAAGGTTTGCACGCATCTTCTCCTTCTCGCTTTCCATACGCAGCTGTTCCTGCTTTTTGATGCGGGTGGTAAGGGTGCTGGTCATGATGGACACCACCAGCATCACAAGGCCGGAGAACAGGTTTTCCGACAGGGTAAAGTTGAAGGCGAAATACGGTGAGAGGAAGGCAAAGTTCACAGCCAGCACGCTGATGAGCGAAGCCGCCACGCCCCACGCATAACCTTCTGTATACATAGAGGTGACAAATACCGCCAGCATAAAGATAAGCATTGCTACGCCCTCAATGCGGCCCATAACGGCCTGTGTAAGCATCACCATGGCATAGGCGGCGAACAGAGCCAGCAGCATTACGGTGGCATCCCGCACAAGCGTCTGTTTTTTCATGCACATTCCCCTTCCCAAATAATATATTCCGTTTCCCGCATTATACCATAGAAAAACTAAAGATACAGTAAAAATCCTTTGCCGTAAAGAGGGACGCGATTTGACACTCCCTCTCCCCCGTAGTAGAATAGCCCTATCAACACTTTATCTCACTGGATCAGGAGTAACGATATGCTGTATTTCGAGAACGACTACTGTGAGGGTGCACACCCTGCCATCCTGCAAAAGCTGGCCGAGACCAACTTTGAAAAGGTGCCCGGCTATGGCACCGACCCCTACTGCGCCAGCGCCAAAGCAAAGATCTGCGCTGCCTGCGGCTGTCCGGATGCAGACGTGACCTTCATCTCCGGCGGCACCCAGACCAACGCCATCGTCATTGCGTCCATGCTGCAGCGCTGGCAGGGCGTGATGGCTGCTGCCACCGGCCATGTGGCTGCACACGAAGCCGGTGCCATTGAGTATACCGGCCACAAGGTCATTGCCCTGCCCGCCCACGAGGGCAAGGTGAGCGCCGCCGATGTGCGCGACTGGTGCGCCACCTTCTATGCCGATGCCAACCACGACCACATGGTGTTCCCCGGCATGGTATATATCTCTCACCCGTCCGAGTACGGCACCCTGTACACCAAGGCTGAGCTGGAAGAGCTGCACGCTGTGTGTCAGGAGTACCACATGCCCCTGTTCATGGACGGCGCACGCCTGGGCTACGGTCTGATGGCCAAGGGCACCGATGTTACCCTGCAGGATATCGCCCGCCTGACCGATGTGTTCTACATCGGCGGCACCAAGGTGGGCGCGCTGTGCGGCGAGGCCGTGGTGTTCCCCCACGGCGCACCGGCCCACTTTATGACTATGGTCAAGCAACAGGGCGCGCTGCTTGCCAAGGGCCGTCTGATGGGCCTGCAGTTCGATGTGCTGTTCACCGATGACCTGTACACCCGCATCAGCCGGAACGCCATCGAGACCGCAGACCGTCTGAAGGAGGGCCTTGCTGCCAAGGGCTACCGCTTCTATATGGAGTCGCCCACCAATCAGGTGTTCCCCATTCTGGAAAACAGCCAGCTGAAAGCGCTGGAGCCACTGGCAAAGTTCGGCTTCTGGGAGAAGTACGACGACACCCACACCGTGATGCGCATTGCCACCAGCTGGGCCACCCGCATGGAGGAGATCGAGCAGCTGATCGACCTGATGTGACCCTGCCGAAGATTTTCTGCCGGTTTTATGCGGGATACCAATTGCAATTCCTTTCACAATGTGGTATCTTTTGGGTAGACCAATGGGTTGGAGACGGTGGGCCTTGCAGGACAGCGTTTCGGCCGGCTGGCTCTATGAAATGATCGGAAAGAAGGTATTTTAACATGGGCTTTTTTGATAAGCTGTTCGGCGGCAAGACCGAGCAGGAAGAGACTGTCAAATTCTTCGGTCAGAGCAAGACCGTTCTGACCCCCATCCGCGGCAAGGTGCTGGCACAGGCCGACATCCCCGACGAGACCTTTGCACAGGGCATCCTTGGCCCCGGCTGCGGCATCGAGCCCACCGGCAAGACCGTGTATGCTCCGTTTGACGGCACCGTGGAACAGGTGGCTTCCACCCTGCACGCCGTGGGCCTGACCAGCGAGGACGGCATTGAGATCCTGATCCATGTTGGCATGGATACCGTGGAGATGCAGGGCAAGGGCTTCAAGGCACTGGTCAAGGTGGGCGATAAGGTCAAGGCCGGCACCCCGCTGCTGAAGGTGGATCTGGACGCCATCCGCGCCGCAGGCCATCCCACCGCTACCGCCATCATCGTGACCAACGGCGATGACATGGGCGAGCTGAAGATGCTGGCCGAGGGCGATGTGCTGGCAGGCACCCCGCTGTTCAAGTTCTGATTTCTGCACAGCAAAAGGCGTGCACTTCCGCAAAGGAGGTGCACGCCTTTTTGATTTCCCGATCTTACTGGCCGCCCGGCTTGTAGTGCAGCACCCGCTCCGACACCAGCCCGTTGAAGAACTGGATGAAGGGCCCCAGGCAGAAGGCACAGATCAGCGTACCGATGCCCACAAGGCCGCCCAGCAGCCAGCACAGCAGCGCACACAGTGCATCGGTGAACACGCGGCAGCCGAAGTACGGCACCGGGGTGTAGTCCCGCAGGCCCAGCGAGAGGTAATCGTACGGGGCGATGCCCAGATCTGCCGTCTGGTACAGCGAAGCCCCCAGCGCCGTGACCGGCACCGCCAGCGCCACCCACAGCAGCTGCACCGGCAGGCCCAGCGCCTCGGCCGGGCCAAAGTGGGCTGCAATGGGGTCGTAGAAGGCCGTGACAATGAACCCGACGCCAATGCCGTTGACAAAGGTGCCCAGGCCGATGTACTTGCGCCCGAACCAGAACTGCAGTGCAAAGAACAGGATGTTCGTGCACAGGTTCTGCACGCCCAGCGAGATGCCCAGCATCTCGGCCAGACGCATATTCAGTGCGCTGATGGAGTCGTTGCCAAGGTGAGACTGCTTGAACAGTGCAATGCCCAGCCCGATGATCACAATACCGACCACCATGCCGAGGATGCGCCGCGCCGAGGGCATCTGCGGGTTCTTTTTCATGATTCTGTTCTCCTTTTTTGCACCAGTTTTACAACGTTCGTTGAAAGCTCAGCGGTGAAGCTGCGTTTCGATTCTTGCCCTGTCCAGTCCTTCGCCAATGACGATGAGCACATCCTGCCCCTGCGGGATGGGTTCCAGCGTTCTGCCGGCAGCGGTGGCGTTCAGCTCCAGCCAGCCGGTGGTGCCCTGCGGGTCCGGTGCAAATCCCTTCACCCGCAGCACATGGCCGCAGGCGGCATCCGCAAACAGGTGGTCGGCAGCGGCCTGCAGCTGCTGCAGCGTCAGGTGCTGCTCCAGAAAGCACAGAGAGCTGAAGGCTTCGTGCTCGTCAAAATGCAGCTTTTCGCAGCTGGCCTGCCTGCAGCCGCAGGCCGCAATGGCGGCAAGGTCGGCATCGGTAAGCCGTGCCCAGTCCTTGGTGATGATCTCTTCCGGCGCAAAGCGGCGGGAGCACTTGCAGCCCTCCAGCGCACGGGTCAGGTGGGCCACGGCGGCAGCGGTCTGCTGCTGCCCGGCCAGCTGGGTACGGCTGACCAGCACCCGGCCCGCGTTGGCCGTCTCGGATGCCAGCACGTACTCAGCCTGCGGCGAAAGCGTTTCCGGCAGCATGGCATCCACTATGGCGATCACATTGCCGATGTGATACCAGCGGTCCAGCGGGTCGTCCCGCAGCACATCAAAAAACTCGTCCACATCAAAGATGCCGCTGGGTTCCACCACCACCCGGTCGAACCCGCGCATGGCCATGGCAATGAGCTTGGTGCGCATCCGGCGCTGGTGGGTGTCGCAGTCGCATCCGCCGCTGATGGTCTCAAGGTCGCAGTTCGGGCCAAGAAGGTCCTGCACCAGCATTGCATCCACGTTCACTGCGCCGAAGTCGTTTTCCAGAATGCAGACATTGTGGCCCTGTGCCACCAGATACCGGACATACCGACGCAGAAAGGTGGTTTTGCCTGCGCCCAGAAAGCCGGTGATAAGGTCTACCTGTACCATAATAAAAAAGCACCTCCTGTGCTGTTGTTTGCCCGGTTCCAGTATACCGCAGCAAACTGTAATACGCCAGTGGCAGATGCAAAAAGCCCCGCATTTCTGCGGGACTTTTTATGTTCGTATTCAGCCGCTTTCGGATGCAGAGCTGTACTCGGCAATGACCTTGTGGGCGGCAGGTGCCATTTTGGCCGGTACGGCGGCAGGTTTTGCAAGGAAGTAGCCCTGCAGCGCATCCGCGCCCAGCTCGATGACCTTGCGCAGCTCGGCGGCGGTCTCCACGCCCTCGGCAATGATCTTCATGTTGCGCGGGTGGGCATAGGCCACGATGTTCTGCACGATCTGCTGCTTGTCCGGGTCGGTATCGATGCCGCGGATGATGGCGATATCCACCTTGATGAACCGGGGCGAAAGCTCCAGCAGGCTGTTCTCGTTGGCAAAGCCGCTGCCGTAATCGTCCAGCGCGAACATGCCGGAGAAGCCCGGCGCATGGCGCTTGACCTCCAGTGCTTCGTGGTTAATCTCCTCTTCCTCGGTGATCTCAATGACCATCTGACGGCGCAGTTCATGCCAGCGGCTATCCATATACTCGCTGTCCTCTCTGGGCAGGCAGATGCTTGCAATGGAGTTGATGAACAGCATCGTGTCCCTGCGCACAAGGCCCTCGCTGCGCAGGTGGTCGAAGTTCTCCAGCGATTTGAAGAAGGTCAGCCGCTCGATCTCGCACAGTGCGCCCTGCTCCCGCGCCAGCTTCATGATGGTAGCGGGTGAGCGCAGCGCTTCCATATCGGAGCGCATCAGGGCTTCGTAGGCCATCACCTTGCGGGCGCTGCTGCCGCAGCCCACGCAGCCAAGGGCCAGTGCCGCGGCGCACAGCCCTTCCCATTGGCTGGGAAAAGCTGTGCTTTGCAGCTGTTATTCGGTTCTTTCTGCCGGGACGGTGGACACAGTGATCTGCTCATAATCCGCACTGTGTGCAAGATAAACGCTCAGGTCACCGGTGTTGGTGGTCTCCATGCCGTCCAGCTTTGTGCAGGCGCAAAGGCCGAAGGCCAGCACGTCCATGCCGGCAGCAGCACCCTGCCAGAATTTATCCTCGCAGCCGGGCTTTGCCCAGCGCCGCGGCAGATACTGCACAAAGCCCACAGCCGTCAACAGTTCATCCGCCTCGGCCAGCTGGGCCTCGGCAGCGGCATCGTCCAGCATATCCCTGCCCGCGCAGCGCTGCAGGATGACATGGCACACCGGGCGGCGTGTGGCCTCCAGCACCGAGTGACGGAAGCCGTAGCGGGAGACGTTCTTTTTGCCGTACAGCAGGATGAAGCCCATGCTGTTGCGGCTGTCCGCCCGCAGGAAGCCGTGGGTGATGTAGGGCATTGTAAATGGTAAATATAGAAGAAGCACCTCTGCGCAGTACGATTTTGCCGCCATCATTGAACGCGCGCAGCCCCAGCAAGACCTTCAATCTGGCGGGCCTTGTGGGCAGCTACCATTTCAACGGCGAGTGGGTGTAAATTTTTGATACAGTAAGAGGGGCTGCTGCACTTTCGGCTAAAGCGATGTGCAGCAGCCCCTTCTTCGTATCGGATCCAGACAACAAAAAAGCGTTCTGAGAGATCTCAGAACGCTTGGTGGTTGCGGGGGCCGGATTTGAACCAACGACCTTCGGGTTATGAGCCCGACGAGCTACCAGACTGCTCCACCCCGCGATATTTACTTTGTGCTCTCAGCGGTTCTCGCTGACTGCTCAAGTATAATACCACAAGGGCGGGCGGATGTCAAGTATTTTTTTGATTTATTTTTTCTTCTTTTTCCAAACCACGAACCCTGCGCAGGCGGCGGCTGCGATCACCACCACCGGCCATGCACCGGCAAGGGCAACGATGACCTGCTGCAGGCCACCCACAAAGTTCTGCCAGCCAGCGGAAAGGGCGCTGACAAAGCGGCTGCCGAAGCCCTCGCTGGGCGGCGAGTAGGTGCTCACCTCGCTCAGGCTCACGTACACGGTGCACTCTTCCACCTGATCGTTGTACCAGTCCATCTGGCTCTGCCAGCTCTCGATCTGGCTCTGCACATCCGTCAGGCTGGACTCGATCTCAAGCAGGTCGGAGAGGTTGTCGGCCTGCTGCTGCAGCTGCTGCAGGCGGGTTCGCTGGTTCTTGAGATTCTCAAGCCGGGTCTCCACGTCCATGTACTGGGCGGTCACGTCGTCGGCCTGCTGGTTTTTGTAGGTCACGTTGCCTGCTTCGGCCACGGCGGCAAGAAAGTTCTCGTAGTTCTGCTGCGGCACCCGGTAGGTCAGGCTGACACTGCGGCTGTCACCGGCATCCGAGTATTCACTGCTGGATTCCAGATAGCCGCCCGCTTCAGCAAGGGCAGCATCCAGCGCAGCGCGGGCTGCGTCGTAGTCCTTGCTTTCCAGGCTGAGGTTCGCGGTGTAGATGATCTTTGCGTGGTCGGTGCTATGGGCCGCTGCTGCCGCGTCGTCCTCCGAATAAACAGCGGTGCCGTTGTCTGCGCCGCTTTCCAGCGCCATGGTGTTCAGACTGTAATCGGCTGCCATGGGGCTGTCCACAGCGGCGCGGTCCGCGCCGCCTGCCGCCATCACCGCCGCAGTGCTGTCCGCAGAATAATAGACCGCCGGGCTGCTGCTCTTTGCGCCAAGGCCGATTTGTCCGGTGGCAAAAGCACCATAGCCTACCACGCACACAGCAAGGCAGGCCGCCAGTACGCCCACCCGCTTTGCGGGGAAGCGGATCAGTTTCTTCTTCGGCTGCACCGGGGCGGACTGAGCTGGTACCGGTGCGTCGGTTTTCATCATGGGCTGGGCCTTTTCTTCTTCGGTCAACTGGTCTGTCATGGCCAGCAGCTTTGCCTTCAGATCGTCCGGGGCGTAGAGGTCGTCCGTCTCCATCTTGTACTCATACCACCTCATCTTCGATCTCCTCCTTCAGCATCGTATGTAACTGCGCCCGGGCACGCCGCAGCCAGCTCAGCACCGTGTTGGACGGTGCGCCCATCATCCGGCCGATTTCCGCCGCCGTGTATCCCTCGTAGTAATGCAGATAGATGGCATTGCGGTAGTTTTCCGGCAGGGCGCGCACTGCGTCCAGCACACTGCCGTCCTCAAACGCATCGGGCGCGGGCAGGTTCTCGTCCAGCTCGGTGTCCTTCTGATGGGCTGCGCGGGTCAGGTCCCGGCAGCGGTTGATGGCCACCCGCAGCAGCCACGCCTTGAGGTGCTCCTCACTCTCAAACGTACCATTATAATGCAGGAGCTTCTCGTAGACATCCTGCACCACGTCCTCGGCATCGGCTGTGCATCGGCTGTTGTGTATGGCAGCGCGGTAAACAGCATCGCTGTATTTCTGCACTGCCAGCGTAAATACTTCGTTTCTGGTCAGCTGTCCCATAGTTTCAAGCTCTCCTTTACCGCCTGTACAGGGCTGGTGGAATTCGTGTTCCACGGGGGACATTCACCCTATACACGGCTGAACGCCCCCGAAGATTGCATTGCTGGAAAAATTTATGAAAATCACCTTTTATATACTCTCTGCAGCAGGGCCACCCGTTCTGCAAGGAAGGTCTCGGCCTTCGGATGGTGCAGCCAGCGCTTGTTCGCCGCTGTGCCAGCCAGCTTTCTGCCCAGCGCTTCCGGGTCGGTATCGGCCTGCATCACATCCTGCATGGTCAGCTGCAGCGTCAGCGCCGCAGGGGTGTCCGGCAGCGGCGGCAGCGGGTCCTCCCACACAAAGGGCGGCAGCAGCTGCACCGCCACCGTGGCGCGGGTGCACTCCTCGGTGAGCAGCAGGGCTGCAGGCGTGCCGTCCGGCAGGACGTGCAGGGTGCTGTACAGCAGCTGCAGACTGCCCTCGGCCAGCAGGCGGATATCCCCCTCCCGCCCGGTAGGCGAAAGGCTCAAATATTCCCGCGCCTCGTCCAGATAGATGTGCCGGGCCGGTGCCTGCACGCGGGCATACAGCGCAGGCAGCGCAAAGCGGCCCGCTTTGTCCAGTGCGTGCTGCAAAAGCAGGTAGAACTCGGTCAGTGGGTAGGCCGGGTCCGGCTGCGGCATCCCGAAGTCCGGCCGTGAAACATGTCCTCCACCCATGGGGAACCTCCTTGATAAATAACGCTGATGCGGTATTCTAAACATAGAAGGGGGCGCTGACTGCAAGGGTCAGCTTTCCATCCCGTTTATCAAAAAGATTGACCGCACAGTTTGGAAGCAGGGCGGTCAATCTTTTTTGTTATCATCTTACCATATTCTACGACGCATTACAACACGCCCTATTGTAAACCCTGCTGCAACTTCATTGTTGACCGTCTTCCCTCCGCCGCATTATACTCGGGCACAGATGCCTTGTAAATTTTTAACAGAGGGGAATTTTATTCTATGAAAAACAAAAAACTGACCACCTATCAGATGGCTGTCACTGCGCTGATGGCCGCCGCGCTGTGCGTGCTTGGCCCGCTGAGCGTGCCCATCGGAGCCATTCCCATTTCGCTGTCAAACTTTGTCATCTGCCTGACCGCATGGCTGCTGGGGCCCAAGTTCGGCACCCTGAGCGTGGCGGTGTACCTGCTCATCGGCCTTGTGGGCGTGCCGGTGTTCTCCGGCTACGGCGCGGGCATTGCCAAGCTGGCAGGCCCCACCGGCGGCTATCTGGTTGGCTACCTGCTGCTGGCCTTCATCGGCGGTCTGTTCATCGAAAAGAGCAAGGGCCAGCCGGTGATCGCCGGCATCGGCCTTGTGCTGGGCGATGCCGCCTGCTACGTGCTGGGCACCGCATGGTTCGTGTTCCAGATGCAGTGCGAGCTGGGCTATGCGCTTTCGGTGTGCGTGTACCCGTTCATTGCGCTGGACCTCGCCAAGATCGTGGTGAGCTGCATCGTGGGTGCACTGCTGCGCAAGCGTCTGGTACAGGCTGGCGTGCTGAAGCTGAAGGAAGCCTAACAGGAAAAGCAAAAGGGAGACTGCAAACGCAGCCTCCCTTTTTTATTTGTGATCCGTTATTTTACATAGCCAAGGGTCGCAGCCATCACGGCCTTGATGGTGTGCATCCGGTTCTCGGCTTCGTCGAACACGATGCTCTGGGGGCCTTCAAACACTTCATCGGTCACTTCCATGGCATCGCGGCCAAAGCGCTCGCCCATCTCCTTGCCCACGGTGGTCTTGTGGTCGTGGAAGGCGGGCAGGCAGTGCATGAGCACAGCGTGCGGGCCTGCAATGTCCATCAGCTGCTGGTTGATCTGGTAGGCGGCAAGGTCGTTGATGCGCTCAGCCCACACCTCCACCGGCTCACCCATGGACACCCACACATCGGTGTACAGCACGTCGGCACCCTTGGCGGCCTTGGCGGGGTCCTCCTCAAAGGTGAGGGTGGCACCGGTCTCGGCAGCGATCTTCTGGCACTCGGCCACGAGGGCAGCGTCCGGCTGGTACTTCTTGGGTGCACAGGCGGTGAAGTTCAGGCCCATCTTGGCGCAGCCCACCATCAGGCTGTTGCCCATGTTGTAGCGGGCATCGCCGAAGTAAACGAAGTTGATGCCCTTCAGGTGGCCAAAGTGCTCCCGGATGGTGAGGAAGTCGGCCAGGATCTGGGTGGGATGGAACTCGTTGGTCAGGCCGTTCCACACCGGCACACCGGCGTAGTGGGCAAGGTCTTCCACGATCTGCTGGCCATAGCCGCGGTACTCGATGCCGTCGAACATGCGGCCCAGCACACGGGCAGTGTCGGCGATGGACTCCTTCTTGCCGATCTGGCTGCCGGACGGGTCAAGGTAGGTCACTTCCATGCCCAGATCGTGGGCAGCGACCTCGAAGCTGCAACGGGTGCGGGTGGAGGTCTTTTCAAAGATCAGGGCGATGTTCTTGCCTGCCAGCTGGTCATTGTGGCGGATGCCGACCTTCTTTTTTGCCTTCAGGTCTGCGGCAAGGTCCAGCAGTTCTTCGATCTCGGCAGGGGTGTAGTCCAATAGCTTCAAAAAGCTGCGGTTCTTCAGACTCATTGTATATTTCCCTCTCTATGCAAGCATTCTTGAATATTTATTCAAGCTATGATTCTATTATAGTACGTTGCATCGGGAAGGTCAAGAGGAAGCTTACAGCTCCAGCTCTGCCTTCCGTCCGGTGGACTGATAGGCAGTCAGCTTCACGCCGGCCTTTTTGAACATGAACCGCGCCGCCACGCTGGAATCGCTGTCGTGGTACTTGTCGCCGTAGTACACCACCTCGGCAATGCCCGACTGGATGATGGCCTTGGTGCACTCGTTGCAGGGGAACAGCGTCACGTACACCCGCGCACCTTTCAGGTTATTGTGGGCGCTGTTGAGGATGGCGTTCAGCTCGGCGTGGCACACGTACATATACTTGGTGTCCAGCGGTGCGCCCTCCCGCTCCCAGGGCATCTCGTCGTCGCTGCAGCCAATGGGCATACCGTTGTAGCCCAAGGACAGAATTTTGTTTTCCGAGCTGACGATGCACGCGCCCACCTGACTGTTGGGGTCCTTGGAGCGCATGGCCGTGAGCAGCGCAATGCCCATGAAATATTCATCCCAGTTGATGTAATCCATACGTTTCATTTCGGTATGCTCCTTGTGCCTTTATTCTGCCTTTTATTATAGCGTATCGCTGTGGATTTTACAATAAACTTTGGCACTGCCGTGCAACTTGCACAAAACCTTGCCCCGAAGTTTGGCGCTTGATTCGTCAGAATTTTCAAACGAAATATTTAAAAATCATTTTAAGTGTGGTATTATCTTTGTAAAATATGCCACAAAAGCGGAGAGAATGCTCCGTGCGGCGGAAATGAGGGAAAAACCGATATGAAATACGCAAGCAACAACATCCGCAATATCCTGATTGCCGGTCATGCCGGCAGCGGCAAGACCACGCTCACCGAGGCGCTGGTCTATTTTTCGGGCGCTGCCGAGCGTATGGGCCGGGTCGAGGACGGCACCACGATTTCGGACTTTGACCCCGAGGAAGCAAAGCGCAAGGCCAGCCTGTCTGCATCGGTCGTCCCCGTGGAGTACGAGGGCATCAAGTACAACCTGATCGATGCACCGGGCCTGTTCGACTTCGAGGCCGGTGAGTACGAGGGCATCCGCGCAGCCGAGAGCGTGCTGGTGGTGGTGTCCGGCCGCAGCGGCGTGACTGTGGGTGCGGAAAAGGCGTTCCAGCTGGCCCGCAAGAATGGCAAGGCTACCATGGTGTTCGTCTCCAAGTGCGATCTGGAGAATGCCAACTACTTCAAGATCCTTGAGGATATGAAGATCAAGTTCGGCTCCACCGTCTGCCCCTGCGTGGTGCCCGCCAAGCTGGACGACGGCACCCCCGTGTACATCAACCTGTTCAGCCAGAAGGCCTTCAAGTACGAGGGCGGCAAGCAGATCCAGGTGGACCTGCCGGACATCGGCCACCGTTTTCAGGGCCTGATCGAGGCCATGAGCGAAGCCATTGCCGAGACCGACGATGAGCTGATGGAAAAGTTCTTCGGCGGCGAAGCCTTCACCACCGAGGAGATCGTGGAAGGCATGCGCAAGGGCGTCAAGGATGGTCTGATCACCCCCGTGTTCTGCGGCAGCGCCGTGAACCAGCAGGCACTGGATATGCTGCTGTTCAACATGCACAAGCTCCTGCCCAGCCCGGAGCACGAAGCCAGCACGCTGGCCGAGGATGCCGCCGGCGAGCCGGTGGAACTGCACTGCACCGTGGACGAGCCTACCGCCGCCTACGTGTTCAAGACCGTGGCCGACCCGTTCGTGGGCAAGCTGAGCTACCTGCGCGTGGTCAGTGGCAAGGTGACTGCAGGCGAACCCCTCACCAACGCCCGCACCGGCGATGTGGAGAAGATCTCCAAGCCCCTCACCGTCATTGGCAAAAAGCAGGTGGACTCCGACGGCATCATTGCCGGTGACATCGGCGCAGTGGCAAAGCTGGTGAGCGCCAAGACCGGCGACACCCTGTGCGACGCCGACCGTGTGGTGAAGCTGCCGGCCCCCGTGTTCCCCAAGCCCAGCCTGTTCATGGCCGTCACTGTGGCCAAGAAGGGCGACGAGGGCAAGATCAGCAGCGCGCTGGCCCGCCTGATGGAAGAAGACCCCACCCTGAGCTACGAGAACAATGCCGAGACCCATCAGCAGGTGATCGGCGGTCTGGGCGAGCAGCATCTGGACGTGGTGAAGGCCAAGCTCAAGAACAAGTTCGGCGTGGAGATCGGGCTGGAAGCACCCCGCATCGCCTACCGCGAGTCCATCCGCAAGGCCTGCCAGAAGCAGGGCCGTCATAAGAAGCAGACCGGCGGTCACGGCCAGTTCGGTGATGTTATCATCAACTTCGAGCCCTGTGACAGCGAGCAGGTGGTGTTTGAGGAGAAGGTATTCGGCGGCAGCGTGCCCAAGAACTTCTTCCCGGCTGTTGAAAAGGGCGTGCGCCTTGCCGCCGAAAAGGGCGTGCTTGCAGGCTACCCCGTGGTGGGCCTGAAAGCCACCCTGCTGGACGGCAGCTACCACCCGGTGGACAGCTCCGAGATGGCCTTTATTATGGCCGCAAAGCTGGCTTACAAGGCCGCTATGCCGGAGGCCGGCCCGGTCATTCTGGAACCCATCCACACCCTGAAGGCTCATGTGCCGAACGACAACACCGGCGATATCATGGGCGATGTGACCAAGCGCCGCGGCCGCGTGCTGGGCATGGAGCCGGACGATGACGGCCTGCAGACCATCATCGCTGAAGTGCCGCTGGCAGAGCTTGCAAACTTTACCACCTTCATCCGGCAGACCACGCAGGGCCGCGGCTGGTTCACCACCGAGTTTGCCCGCTACGAGGTTCTGCCCGAGATGCTGGTGCCTGCCGTTGTGGAGCAGGCCAAGAAGCTGGGCAATCTGGACGAGAGCGCAGACGATTAAACGGCAAACGTCAACTTCCCCAGTCTGCTGCGCAGACAGCCCCCCTCACCGAGGGAGCTGGCAGAACCGTCAGGTTCTGACTGAAGAAGTTTCCACCGAAATACGACATCACCCCGACCCCCGTTGACACTTTTCCCTCTGTCAGCGGGGGTTTTTTGTTGCGGAAAAAAGCGAGAAGTTCCTGCAGCCGCTGTCCGCTCTGCCTTTTCCCGCCATTCGCGCATATTTCGCCCCCATTCGCGCATATTTCGCCCCCATTCGCGCAGATTTGATTCCATTTTACTCCCGAGTACGGTACAATAAAAGAAACACTCCCCATTTACGACCCGCTACAAAGGAGGAAAGCAGCATGAAACGACACAAACTCATCCAGCGCCTAACGGCGGCGCTGGTGGCCGGTGCCATGGCCCTGAGCCTGAGCGCGCCTGCACTGGCGGCAGCCCCCAGCGCCGCAGCGGACCCCGCCGCGCCCGCGGCCACAGCGTCCACCGCCGAGAACAGCACCGCGGACACCATTGTCTTTGACCAGCTCTATCTTGGCACGCAGGAGGACTGGACCAAGACCATTGTGGGCGGCTCCAGCGGCGATGTCGCCCTGCAGTACACCGCCGCAGACCGCACCCTCACCGTCACCGGCACCACCGGCCCGGCTGTGAAGGGCGACTTGACCATCACGGCCAGCGCCAACGTCGCCGTCACCAGCAGTGCCGCCGGAGCACAGGCTGTCACCGGCAGCACGGACATCACCAGCGACGGCGCTGTGAGCATCACCGGCACCGACCGTGCCGTGGGCGGCGAAAACCTCACCGTGAATGCGGGCAGCGATGTGACCATTACCGGCGGCACGACCAGCCAGCCCACCATCAACGACGCGACCGTCCGCTGCGGCGGCGAGTTCGAGTTGCGCAACCCTGCAGGCGGTTTGGTGCTGTGTAATGAGACCAGCGACGGCAAGTCCGGCAACCTGCACTACTATAACACCGGTGCCACCGAGCTCGTATTCCGCGCATCTTCCATGGGTGCCACCTGCGATGTGTTCCAGCCGGGCGACAGCACCGTGTTCGGCACGCTTGGCAATCCCAGCTGGATCACAGCAAAACACGAGCAAGGCTATCAGCTCACCCTGACCGGCTGCGCGCCGGCAGATTCCGCCCAGGGCCGAACGGTGTTCTATCCGGGTGAAGAAGTGCATCTGGTCTTGAAGCGCCCGGCGAACGGCACCACCTTTACGGGCTGGACCGTCACCAAAGAGGACGGCACCGCCGTGCCGTTTGAGCAGGAGGACGACAGCATCCGCTTCACGATGCCCGCCTGCGCTGTGACGGCCGCCGCCAACTGGGAGCAGGCCACAGGCCAGGCTCTGTGGCTCAGCACGGAACAGGATTGGATCATCGTCAGCAAGGCTTCGCTGGAAGCTGACCCCATAAGCGGCATCACCTATGAAGACGGCACCTTCATCGTGGACGAGATAAAAGCAGCCAAGACCCTCCGCGTTCTGGGCCTTGCCCCCACCGAAGACGAGCTCCCGGACGTGGTGCTGAAGAACCTGACCGTCGATACGCTCATCGTGGACGGCGTGCGGGACGTGACCCTTGACGCCTGCCGCATCGGGGAGCTGGACGGTTACGACCATCTTGATACTAACTACTCGCTGCAGATCACCAATGCCCGCGACGTGGTGCTGGCAAACACATCCAGCAGTTATTCCGACCTCTCCGGCGTGCGGAACGTGACGGCCAAGGCCGACGACACGCTCTGCGACCGACTCAACATCGACTGCACCGGCGACATTGCACTTTCCACCGCCGCCGACACCCTCGGTGTGGCCTGTTATCTTCGGGCGGGCGGCAGCATCCGGCTCACCGGTGCCCCGTGGTACAATTTGTGGGTGAGCAGCGCCCAGAATGTGACCGTGGACGCGAACGCACTGCCCCGGCACGCCTCTTTCACCTGCAGCGGCATCGTAGATATCACCCAGCGCGACGGCAGTGCCATCGTGGAATGGGATTCCGACGCTGCCTGGTATCTTCTGGAATACTACCCGGAGACCGAGCAGCCCTACGTCGTCACCCTGAACGGGGAGACCGGCGAGGTGCGGAGTGATTCTTACCAGCTGAACAACTTGGACGACCTGCGCGCGGTGCAGCACCTGCTCATCACCCCGGCGTCGTTGCTGCCGGATGATGTGGACTCGGACGCAGTCGGGCAGTTCATCACCGACGCCAGCGGCGTGCTGGTCAGCGCAGCCCTCGCGGGGGCCGCCATCTACGGCGGCTACGAGGTAGCGACCCGCGTCATGCTGAAAAACCTGCTGCCGGAAGGGGCGGCCATCCCCGCCACCCGCGGCGAACTGGCCCAGCTGCTGTGGAACGCCGCAGGCCGCCCGGAAGCCGGTGCCGTCGTGACCGTGTACCCGGACATCACGGACGCCGACCAGCAGGCTGCGGCCCGCTGGTGCACCGAGCAGGGCCTGCTCACCGCCCGCAGCGACGGCACCTTTGCCCCCGACGGCCGGGTGCCCAAGTGGCGGGTCATCGAGGTGTGGAACCACGCCTTTGCAAAATAACGCCCCCTCATCAAAGGCCAGCGCTTCTGCGCTGGCCTTTTTGCTGCACTGCACCGCCCTTCTCTCCCCTTTTTCCCCCGCAGCCCCGCCTTTTTTATTGACAAAGCCCCGGCCTGCTATTATAATAATGTAGTCAAAATGGCATTCTTGTGCGGCTTTGCGGCTGTGCAAAACAAATAGACAAGGAGAGATTCTCAAATGGCACAAGAGATCAAGATGTCCGCTGCCGGTCTGAAGGCAATGCAGGAGGAACTGGAATACCTCAAAACGGTGCGCCGCAAGGAGCTGGCCGAAGAGATCAAGGAAGCACGCAGCCACGGCGACCTTTCCGAGAACAGCGAGTACGACGAGGCCAAGAATACGCAGGGTCTGGTGGAGAACCGCATCACTGAACTGGAGCAGATGATCAAGAACGCCGTCATCATTGATGAGAGCGAGCTGAGCGTGGACAATGTCTCTGTGGGCACCCACGTCACCATTCTCATGACCGGCGAGGACGAGAACGAGGAGTACGACATTGTGGGCCGCACCGAAGCCGACCCCCTGAACGGCAAGATCAGCGACGAAAGCCCCGTGGGCCACGCTCTGCTGGGCAAGGCTGTGGGCGACAAGGCCGAAGTGCTGCTGCCCACCGGCCACACCGTGGAGTACACCGTGCTGAACATTACCCACGCTGCAGGCTGAGCAGGCCAAACGAATAGGAGAAACCATGGAAGAACAAAAGAAGAACCCGGCGCAGGGCCTGTCCGAGAGCGAGCAGGTGCAGGTGCGCCGCCAGAAGCTGGCCGACCTGCAGGCTGCAGGCCACGACCCCTTCACCCTGACCAAGTACCCGCAGGATGCCTACTCTGCCGACCTGAAGGCCGAGTTTGCCGACCTGCCCAACGAGACCGACAGCGGCAAGACCGTGGCGCTGGCTGGCCGTATGATGTCCAAGCGCGTAATGGGCAAGGCAAGCTTTGCCCACCTGCGGGACGATAAGGGCGACATTCAGCTATACGTCCGCCGCGATGAGCTGGGCGAAGAGCCTTACGCCGCCTTCAAGAAGCTGGACGTGGGCGATATCATCGGCGTGAAGGGCGAGG
>OHEO01000488.1_pt1 | contig 19896 bp, 15 predicted proteins | sample 1567311 | NCBI WGS metagenome assembly OHEO01 (sample SAMEA3879602, study PRJEB24766) | human gut metagenome | biome: human-associated habitat; feature: feces | place: USA | collected 1985/1987
CACATACTTTGCCGCCTCGGTCTTATCCGGCATCGTCACATTGATTCCACGCATATGAAACAGTTTCACCGCGTCAAGTGCTTCTTTTACCTGATCTTCTTTTACATCAAATGCAACATATGCATAATCCAGCCCCAGCTTTGCAAAGCTGTAATTGTACATTGCCGGGGAACCGGAATGTCCTACCGGCGAACCGATCAGTGCAAGTAACCCTGTATGTCCTGAAATTCTTTCTTCCATCTTTTTTCTCCTGTCCTTGTATGTTGGTTATATGATACCATAACTTTTAAATTAAGTACAACAATTCCAGTGGCCTTTGAATAAGTACCTGTGCTCTGTTTTTACGAAGGAACTCCGCATCGCGGAATCCCCACATGACCGAAACACATGGAAGTCCCGTGTTTTCCGCGGTCTGAATATCCACCTCGGAATCTCCTACATAAATGGCCTTCTTCGTGTCCGTTTTTAAAATTTTCATGGCTTTTTGTACCATATCAGGTGCCGGTTTTTTTGCCACACCTTCCATCTCACCGATTGCCGTAGTCATATAACCCCGGAAAAAACGTTCATCCAATTCTTTTACTGCCGAGTCCAGCTTATTGGATACAATTGCTGTCTTCACTCCGCGCGCCTTTAATTCAGTCAAAAGATGCATGATATCCGGATATGGCTTTGTATGATCCAGACAATGCTCCCCGTAATATTTTTTAAATTCCGCAAATGTCTCTTCAAACTTCGGGTTTTTCTCCCCATCCGGCACAGCACGCACCATCAGCATGCGCACCCCGTTTCCTACATATCTGCGCACCTGATCCAGCGTACAAGTCGGCATATTCTGTGACTCCAATGCCGCGTTGGTAGCGTTTTTTAAATCTTCCAACGAATATAACAAGGTTCCGTCCAGATCAAAGATCACACTTTTTTGCTCTTCCTGCTCACCGGAATCCCGATAGATTTCTTCAAACAGATCTTTACGCATAATCCGGATATTGTTGATCGTATCACTGCTGTCAACCATGTAATCTCCAACCCGGCCAAGTGTATACTGTTCGTTTTCATCTTTATCCCGGAACAGTTTTACCTTGCGCTCCAGCCTGCGTGCACGAACAATTGTAGTTCCCTTTGGCACGCAGACCTTTGCACATTTCATCGGTTCTACGATGATTCCTTTCTCTACATCTTTGATGGTAGGTTCATACTCTGCATTTCTCAGATCAAACTTCCAATCCGTGTAAATCCGGAATTCTTCCATAAAAGCCTCTTCATTACGAAAGAAACATTCCCCTTTCGGTCCAATGATAAAAACAATTCCTGCTTCCACTGTAGCTTTCATATCTCCCTGCAGAGTCCGCACAGTCACCTGCGTTCCCTCCGCAAAGAGATCCGTTGCCCGGACATATCCCCACGGAACGGAGCGTCTGCAGTACGTCTTTGCATCCTCTGCCTCTATTCTGCAATCCTGTGCATACACAATATCGGTATTTCCCATATAGTCCCGCATACGCTGCTCGATAACAGATTTAATACCCGAAGCTGCCGGCTGTTCATGTCTTCCCTGTGCATCATACTCCATGCGCGGTGCAAAATGATGTTCTTTGCAAAACTTTAAATATTCCTGTGTCATCAATTCCATCGGAATCAGACCACCCGCTTTTTCCAGATGTCCTCCGCCGGAACCAATTCCTTTGCACAACTCTGCCGCAAGTTCACTCGCCTTGACTTCTTTCACACAGCTTCTCACTGAAAACTTCACACCTTCTGGTTGCAGATTAAATGCCACACAGATATCAATCGCATCCACTTCCAGTACCAGATCGGAAATCAGTCCGAGAATATTCGGATCACACTGCCCCACTTTTACAATCGCGGCACGAAATTCTTCTACATAATCCGTATGAAGAAGTGCTGCTCCAGCAACTTCCAGTTCTTCCAGCGAAAGATTGGCATTGCGGAGTTTCCTCATGATTGCCGGGTCAAAGTTTGCCTCGTCACGCAGATCCCGGTCTAGCGGATGTACAATTTCCGTCAAACTTCCGGTATCCGTATATAATCCATAATACAGTGCTGTTGACAACTCACGATTACCTCGTACATCAAATCCTTCTGTTTTGAGCATATTCCAGACCAGTGTCGAGCACGCGCCCAGATTAGAACGCACCTCGGAAAGCTCTGGTAATTCCGTGCAGATCCGGTGATGGTCAATTACAGCAATATGTTCTGCTTCAAACACTGCAGAATTTCCGGAATGGTACTGGCAGTCCACCATCACCAATAACTCTGGTTTGTGCAGATAATCCACATGCTCGATTGGTATTTTCAGATCCCGGATCAGCATCACCAGATTCGTTTTCCGGATCACATTCTGCCCTCCGTAAATCAGACGTGGTTCTTTTCCTTTGGATTTCAAATACAGATAGACCCCAAATCCACATGCAATGGTATCTGCATCCGGATTGTCATGGCACTGTATTACAATATTGTCATACGCTAATAACTCACTCAGTCTCATCTTAATTCCCCTTGCCTGATTGTTCTACTTGCTTTTTAGATTATATGGGAAGAAAAAGCTGCTGCGGTTCTTTTTGTCAAACATCGAATTATATTGCAGCATATGATACTTTTCAATCCATTCTTTTTCTTCTCCCTCGGCCTCATCGATATGCAAATAGCAACCTTTACTTTTGGAATAATAGCCTCTGGAATTGATGGCTGGAACAACCTCCTGCATATCTGCCAGAAACTTATTGTATGCCGGAAGCTCAATTCCAGCCCGTTCCAGTGCCATGGTAGACAGATAATCAAGACTGGTAATGTCTACCGTTTCTTCCGGTGTATCATAATTGGTCCAGATAAAAAACGGAACTGTGTACAGTTTTTCCAGCTCATCTTCCGTCAGCCCTGTGAGTCCTTTTCCATTCAGAATCGGATAAAAATTACTGTTTAAGCTTGGCTGATGATCTCCAAAGAAAATGATTTCTACCGGATCATCTACCTTTGAAAAATAACTGATCAGGTTTTTTACTGCCTCATCACTCTCGTGTACCAGGGACAGATACTGGTTGGCATCCGTATAAGAACGTCCAACTTTATAATAATTCTCCGGAAAATTGTCATAGGTTTCCGTATAACCACCGTGGTTCTGCATGGTAATTCCCATAAAGAACAGTTTTTCATTATTTTTACGGTTTTCATAACGCTTGATAATCTTATCATACAGTTCCTGGTCGGTAATATATTCCCGCAGGATCTTTGTCTGGTCAAAATAATCAATAAAGTGCATTTCGTCAAACCCGATATGCGGATACACCAGATTCCGGCTCCATCCGGTTTCATAATATGGATGCATGGCAATGCACGTATACCCGTCATCTTTCAGATTTGACACAATCGTTGTCGGAGTATCACTGATATACTGCTGATAAACAACGGATCCCATCGGAAGAAATGCCATGGAATTTCCGGACATAAATTCCCACTCCGAATTAGGAGTCTTCGCGCCAAATACCGACGAAAGTGCATATCCCTTCGTTGTATTCTCTTTCAAAGAATCGATAAACGGTGTGAGCGGCATGTTGGTCTGCAGATCCCCCAACACACTCAGATCGGAAAACGATTCATTCATAATGGCAATGATCGTCGGATTTTTTGCTTTTTCATTTGTTGTGCTGTAATCCTTTTTATCGGATTGATAGGTTTTCTCCAGTTCTTTGATCTTATCTTTGGAATATCCTTCCGGAGCAGAAATAAAACTGTCACGAACCCCCAGTACGTAATTCAACAGATATCCATTGCGATAAGTTCCCTTCTGTTCCCACGTCTCTGTGTTTACATCATAAGCATTTGCTGCAATGATCACACAACTTAAGGCAATCGCCATCACAGAAATTACCCGCATCTGAATTTTTCCGGTAAACCGGACATGCCATTTGCGGACAAAAGCAATAAACAATGCTGCCAGAAAGATCACATATACTCCACGATCGTTCAATTGCAATTTATAATTTCCTGCCACACTCAGACCGGTTCCAATGGATCTGATATCGGAAAACGTAAATTCATTTCCGCGGAACAGATATACAAAATAGTCTACAAATCCAAACGAAAGCAGCGACACATGGGCAATGATGCAGGTCAGCCCACTGTTGTTCGTAAAAATCTGCACAACAAAATAGACAATCAGACAGCAAAGCACATTTAAAAAGAGCTTCTCGTACGTTGTCCTCGTAAAGTTTTCAGGATCAAGCAGCATATACTGTATCGAAAAAGTGGTGAGACAGGAACCTCCGATAAACAGAATCAGTGTCCAGAGCCACGGACACCGGTCATCCAGTTCCAGATGCAGACTTTTTACCAGATAGTACAAAAATCCATATGCGATCAATGCAACGATGGAAAAATCAATGGTCACATACATTACGACTGCCAATATAATTGCAATCGCCGCCCAGATGTTATTTTTTTTATCGTATTGAAGTTTGATTTTAAATTTTGGTTTCATGCCATTACAATACAACAAAATTCCCGGCATGTAAACCGGGAATCCTGTCTGAAATCTTAATTTTGTGTGAATTATGTTACTGTTCACAGGTTACCCTGCGAACAGTAATCGAATTATTTCTTTTTAAAGTTTGTGTATCCCTTCTGCTTATATGGATGTGCAGCCCAGAGTTTATCTGCTGTTTCTTGCCAATCCTTTGCGTAATCTACGCACTTTCCACACAGGTGCTCAACCGGCTCCTCCTGTTCTACATCTGTAGAATGAGCTCCGGTCTCATGAACCATCTTCTGTAAAATCTCCGGATTCTCAAGCATCGGACATGGACGCAGCATGTTGTCGTTGAATGGCTGGTTATCTCTGTATGCCATGAATAATGGCTGTTTCAAACACTCTAACAGTGATTTTTCACGGATATTTGCACCGGAATAATGAATGAATACACATGGCTCCACGTCACCCTTCGGGTTGATATGGCAGTAGTTTCTTCCTCCTGCAATACATCCTCCAACGAACTCTCCATCGTTCTGGAAGTCCATAACGAAGATCTCTTTACCGCCTGTAAATCCACGTACCTCACGGATTCTGTGGTAAATATATTCTCTCTGTTCTCTGGTCGGCATCAGTTCCGGTGAAGCCTTCATTCCTACCGGCATCAGATGAAAATACCATGCGAAACGGCTTCCATGCTCGATCAGAAGATCAAAGAACTCATCACTGGTAACCGCATCCATATTCTTGCTTGTATAACATACACTGTTTCCAAAGATCAGTCCGTTCTCATGTAACAGATCCATTGCGTGAAGGACTTTATTGTATACACCTTCTCCACGTCGGAAATCGTTGGCATCTTCAAATCCCTCAAGGGAAATGGAAAGGGAAAGATTTCCTACACGCTTCATATCCTCGCAAAGCTTCTCATCTACAAGTGTTCCGTTTGTGTAGCAATGGAATGCGCAGTCATTGTGTTTCTCACACAGACGGATGATATCAGCCTTACGTACCAGTGGTTCTCCACCGGTCATCATATAAAAATATACGCCCAGTTCCTTACCCTGTGTAACAATGTTGTCTAACTCATCAAATGTCAGATTTAATTTATGACCATACTCTGCTGCCCAGCATCCTGTACAATGGAGGTTGCATGCACTGGTCGGGTCCATAAGAATGAGCCACGGAATATTGCAGTTCTCAATTTCTCTCATTTTACGAATCTTCTTGGTTCCTGCAAACGCTGCCTGATATCCAAGATTCAGTGCTGTCATCTTGGCAACATGCGGATCTGTCTCATCCAGAAGACGATTCACATAACGCATCCACTTGCTGTCCGGATTCTGAATCATTTTCTTTGCGCCTTCGTATGCCTCAGAACGGAAATTGCTTCCCATAAACTTCTGTGCGAGGTTTACAATATTGAGCAAACCTTTCTCTCTGTCCTTATTCAGACTCTTTAACGTAGCATCGATAGCGAGCGAAAACGCCTGTCTTTCTGCCGCATCTTTTAAACTTGCCATTTTCTTACTCCTCCGTTTTCTTTCCTGTGTAAATAAATCATAAGATATTTCATCCATTGGAAGTATAGTTGTTTTTCCACCGAATGAACATATTCAATCACAAAACCATGTATGTTTGCAATATACAATCTTCTGAAAATGTCTAAAAAAACATGATTTGTGCATTTTTCCAACGATTTTTGGATATAATTTTTGTTGCAGACTCAAAACGTAGTTTTGAATACTACGTGACATTATACCACTATCTTATGTAAAGTCAACCTAAAATATTTACTTCTGCCGCAAATTGACCGAAGCAATAAAATATACTATAATGCTGTTGTTTCTTTAAAAAATTGATTATTTACTGAAGATTGGAGTGATTGTATGCCGGGTTTTACCACCCACTATCTGTTTGGCGTAGACGCATGCAGACGTCTGACCTCCACATCCATGCACAATATGATCCGACGCGATCACAGCGCATATGCACTTGGTCTGCAGGGACCTGATCTGTTTTTTTACTCTCTTCCCTCTTACCTGATGCATCGAAAAAATATTGGAGATCTGGCACATCGCAAGGATACTGGCCAATCTGCTGCAAAGCCGCAAACTTTTTGCAGGGAAAAAACATTCCCTCTCTATTGCAGACGCTTACATCTGTGGATTTATGGGTCATTACACACTGGATTGTACGATTCATCCCTATGTATATGCATTTACAGGCTATAATGCCCAGACCCCACCTTCCAATACGGAATATTTTGGTCAGCATGCTTATTTCGAAACGGAACTCGATTCCGAACTTTTATATGAGAAAAAGCATCTGTATCCTTCCCAGTTTCATCAGAACGCAACGATTCGTCTGACGACGCTCCAGCGGAAAGTCATTGTGCGAATGCTGTGTTACGCATACCGGAACACCTATCCGGATATTTCCGTGAGTGAACTTTTCCTGAGCGGTGCACCATTCTGGATGAAACTTGGAACCCATTTACTGAATGATCCAAGCGGACAAAAGAAAGTCTTATCCCGTCTCATCGAGAAAATTTTCCTTGGACGTGCTTTTTTATCACCGATGGTTGCCAGCGATTATTATCGTTTTATAAAAGATCCGTTGAATCTGCACCACCGCGTCTGGATTCATCCATGGACAAAGAAATCTTCCACGACTTCTTTTCCAGAGCTTTATGATCAGGCTGAAAAAATTTATCATCAACGTCTGGTCCAATACGCGCATCTGCAGCACTCTGGTTTCCCGCAAAAAGAAACCGCACGCTTTCTATCCGCGTACGGTAATCTTTCGTTTCTGAGTGGTCTGCCTTGTGATGAATAAAAGAGTTTCTTCCTATTATATAAGAGACATATGATTATAATATAATCTGATTTTGGAAATCCGCAATCTGCTGACAGATAATTTCCATCAAACGCATGCGTGCTTCCACGCTTGCCCAGCCAATATGAGGAGTGATAATCAGCTTTTCGCTGTCTTTGATTTTGCGAAGCGGATTATCCTTCCGCATTGGTTCTGCGGAAAGGACATCCAGCCCCGCACCCGCGATTTCTCCGGTCTCAAGCGCATCCGCCAGATCCTGTTCCACAACAATCGGTCCTCGTCCAAGATTCAAAAAAACTGCAGACGATTTCATTTCCCGAAATGCTTCCCGGTTCATGAGTCCCCGCGTATTTTTATCAAGAGGTGCATGAACAGAAACAATATCTGATTGTTCCAACAACGCATCAAATTCCACACGTTCATATCCCTGCTGAGAATTCTTACCGGAAGTGGAATAATAGATCACCCGGCATCCGAATGCCTTTGCAATATCCGCCACACGTCTCCCGATATTTCCCAGACCAATGATTCCCCAGGTTTTTCCGCTCAGCTCATGAAACCTTTTCTCAAAATGGGTAAACATAACATCTCCCACATATTTCTCCGATTTGACATACTGATCATAATACGCAAGCTTTTCCCAAAGATAAAACAGCATGGCAAACGTATGCTGGGCTACGCTTTCCGTGGAGTATCCTGCAACATTACGCCATTCTATGCCACGGCTTTTTAAATATTCCTTATCCAGATTGTTTGTTCCCGTTGCCGTCACACAGACAAGTTTCAGTTTTTTTGCTTTTCCAATCGAATGCTCATTAATCTCCACTTTGTTTAACACGATCACGTCTGCATCCACGGTCCGTTCCAAAGCTTCTTCTGTAGTGGAAAAATTATATGTTACCACCTCTCCCAGTTTTTCAAATGCAGACAGATCAATATCATCTCCAATTGTTTTTGCATCCAAAAATACGATTTTCATTTTATCCTCCTACCCTATTCTGATTCCAAAAGAAAAAGAGGCTGCCTTTTCTAACATCCTCTTCCCCTTTACATCCTGTATTTATATCTATGCAATCGAAAATGCATAGACCGTTTTTGTATCATATGATTTTCCGGCTTCTGTCAATGGTGTTGTAAAATTTGGCTCATTGATGGAATTTGGAAAATACTGTGTTTCCAGACAAAAAGCATCCCGCTCTTTGCATACTGCTCCGCCCTGCACTTTCTGTCCCTGAATGAAATTCGCCGTGTAAAGCTGCATCCCGATACAATCTGTGATCACATCCATTTTTATGCCACTCTTTGTACTGTATGCGGTGGCAATCTTTTCAAGTCCGGCGCGTTCCTTATCCAGAACAAAATTATGATCGTATCCATGGCCGTAAGAAAGCTGATCATTTGCCTGCTCAATATCTCTGCCCATCGGCTTTGCTTCCCGGAAATCAAACGGTGTTCCATCCACCGAAGCAATCTCACCGGTCGGAATGGATTTTGCATCAATTACCGGTGTGTAATGAGACGCGCGGATCTGCAGAATCTGTTCCATGGCACTGCCGCTTCCGGCACCATTCAGATTGAAATATGCATGATTTGTCATGTTAAAAATCGTTGTCTTATCCGCTGTTGCATGATATGTAATGGAAAGTTCGTTCGCTTCAGTTACTTCATACGTTACTTTCATAACTGCATTCCCCGGATATCCCTGCTGACCTTCTGCATCCTTAATTACAAATGTAATTTTGTCTGCCGTCTGTTCCTCAGCATCCCACAGACGTCTTGAAGTCGCCTGTGAACCACTGTGCAGATTATTTTCATTATCGTTTTTCTCAAGCTGATAGGTAACTCCATCGATCACAATTTCCGCATTTGCAATACGATTGCAGTTTCTTCCAACAACTGCTCCAAAACTGGCCATCTGCTGCTGATAAGTCTCTGCATTTTCATAACCAAGGACCACATCTGTATTTTTTCCGTCCTTATCTTTTACCACAAGTGATACAATGGATGCTCCAAAATCTGTAATCTGTGCATACATCCCCTTCGTATTGGAAATAGTATAAAGTGTTGCCTCTTCTCCATCTGCAAGCTTTCCAAATGCTTTTCGTTCCATAACTGTAATTGCCTCCTGAATTCATCTACTCTGTTCCTGTCTATATAAAATATTTTACCTTGTTTGGGTTAAGAAGTAAAGAACAAGTGCCGATGTAAATAGTAAAAATATAGAAATTATAACCTTTTTAAGAAAGGATGTTTATTATGTCCACAAAAGTTTCCTCTGGGGTATCATTATCCACGAATTATTTTTTAAGAAATTTCTATACCAACAATCAGAAAGCAGCCAAAACCTCCGGTCGGTCCGGTTACAGTAATGTGGAGCTTTCCTACGAAGACAGCCGTGCTTTAAACAGGGCTGCCAAGCGGCTTTCCAAAAGTGATTTTGGTTCCGACACGGATGAGAAAGACGATGATCTCAATGATACATCGAAGGCTGCCATTGAAGCCTTTGTGGATACTTACAACTATACGGTCACTTCCGGGAAATCCAGTTCCGACTACGAAACCAAACGTTATGTCAAGCAGCTTAACACGCTGAGTAAAAAACACGCAGACGAACTGGAAGATTTAGGTATCACGATAAACAGTGATGGCACTTTGGATCTCAACAAAGACCTTCTGAAAACCGCCAATAATTCCAAGGCACGAAAGTTGCTCTCTCCGGATCAGGAATATCCGCAGAAGCTCGTCAAGCTTTCCCGTAAGATGAATTCCGCTGTACAGGAGAACATTATGTCCTTGATCAGCACGCAGAATATGCATATTGACATCTCCTTATAAAACGCAAAACAAAAGTAGGTGATACGGTTCGTATCACCTGCTTTTTTTATTTCACTGTTCTTATAGGAACTCATCTTCTTTTGGCCAGAGATCTCCCTCATTTAATCCGTGCTCAGTCAGCCAGCTGTCCTCCACAGAAAAACAGGTTTCTTCTTCTTTTTCATTGATCAGAGTCACCGACACCTTCGGCCGCTGCCCTTCTGCCAGTTCCTCACACCCATACTCTCCGTCAAAAATGTGCTTGATCTTCCACATATGACACTCCTTTTTTCCCGACATTAAAAGATTTTTCTAAAATCGAACGCTTTCTATTATACCACATGTTCCTTCACAATCACAGTTGTCAGATATCCTTTTGCCTGTTCCAGTTCATCCAGGCCACAATACACCTGTTCATTCTCCATGCCGCAATTGGATATTCCATAAATGTCCTGGTGCACTCTGCTCTCTTTATCCTGCATCGATTCCCGGAGCACCCATAATAACTCTTCGAGTTTTTTCCCGGATTTCATATAAATGCGTGTACCATGAAAACCGAGTGACTCACGCACGTCATACGCCGCCGGAATAATATGGATTTCCTCATCTTTTTCTCCCAGAGAAATTCCCAGTCTTGCCGCTACTGCACAAAACGACGGCACACCACTTACGATCCGCGCCTCCCAGCCGGCATCTGCTGCACATCTGTGCATATACATATAGGTAGAATATATCCCCGGATCTCCAATTGTGAGCATTCCTACCCGCAGTCCCTGCCGGAGATAATCTTCCATGGCATCATAAATCCGTTTGTGTGCCAGTTCCAGTTTCTGTGCATCTTTGATCATCGGAAATGGCATGCAAAGAAGTGGCATATCTGCAATTTCCGGACAAACCTGCTCCACGATCCGATACGCATAACATTCCTCTTTTGACACTGCCGGAAGCACAATGAGATCACAGCTGCGAATCGTTTCCAATGCCTGTATGGTCATAAGTTTCGGATCTCCCGGTCCCACACCGATTCCATAAAGGATACCCGGACGATTTTCTGTTGTTAAATCACAAAATAATTTTTTCGTTACCTGTCGCAAATGAGTCAGATACACCTCCCGGACAGCCGGATACTCCCCAATTCCCCGAATCACACATTCCGGCTGGTATCCGGCCGCCTGCAATTCTCCGGCAAAGGAATCCGCATCCGGCTGCTCCCCGTCCTGCATGCCGCCTGCCATATCATTATTTGCATGGTCTCCCGCCACCAGCATAAACGGTGTAAGAAGCACTTTCCCGTTCTGTCTGCTCTGCAGCCCGGACTTCATCCGTGCAATCACGTCTTCAATGGTAATACTTCCCTCCACTGTTGCGATATAGATTTCATGCTTTGCATAAGCACGCAGCGACTGTTCCATCATCGCATAACTGGCATCTGCCGCATGTTCGGTTCCATGCCCCATCAAAATCAATGGGAAATCTCCCACCTCTTCCTTCAGCGACTCCCACAGTGCTTTTGCCACATCCTCATAATCCTGCGGTTTTGCCAAAAGCGCATCGGCAACTGCAATCTGTTCGAAAGCACCGGCATATTTTTTCGCCACTTCCTTGAGTCTGTGATTTTCAATTCCGTCAATCACATGGGTAGGAAATACAGCTACATGCGTCACTTCCTGTTTTTTCATGCTTTCAAGAGCTTCCGTCGGACTCTTTGCTTCTATATGCTCGCGCTTTTTCATTGCGTTACGCACAATCGTACTCGAGACAGCTTCCTCTACCACGGCATCCGGATACAATGCCCGGACCTGCCGCGTGATGGCTGCAATATTTTTCTGCCGGGTATCCGGATAAGTTGTTCCAAAACTCACAATTAAAATTGCTTTTTTCATGTTATTTTGCATTCCTCTCTCTGTGATATAAGCGTGCTGCCTGTACAAAGTGTTCCACAAATGCCGGATTGGACGGATAATACAAATGTGGATAACCCCACCAGTTTCTGTCGTCCTCGTGGATACATGTCCAGGATGTTCCGCTTACCGGTTTGACCGCCACGCAGCTTTCTCCATTGTTGTCACTGTCATAGTAATGAAATTCATGTGCACGGACAGGTTTTCCCGCCAGGAAATGAGACGTCTGTTCCATCACATTCACATAGCCAAAACGTACAAGTTTTCCCCGGTTATGACAGCTGCCCGTTATGATACCTGCCATCGGCCAGTTTTCTCCTTCTTCATCTGTCATGGATTCATGCAAATACATAAACCCGCCGCACTCTGCCACGGACGGCATACCATTTTCAATTGCCTCCCGGATGGAATTGCGCATGGAGACATTTTCTGAAAGCTGCCGGGCACACAGCTCCGGATAGCCTCCTCCCAGAAGAAGCGCATCCGCTTCCTCTGGAATTTTTTCCTGTCCAAGCGGCGAAAACCAGACGAGTTTTCCACCATACGCTTCCAGAAGCCGCAGGTTATCCTCATAATAAAAACAAAATGCCTCATCTTTTGCAACTGCAATAACCGGACATTCCTCCTGCTGTTTTTCCTTTTTCTGTAAAACCCCTTTGTCTTTTCCCGGTTCCTGTAATTTAGGCAGTTTCGTTTTTCCGTCCCGAAACGCATGTAAAAGTGCCCAGCTTTGCAACAGCTGCAGCATCCGATCCAGATCTGCGGTCTCTTCAAGTTTTTCCGCAGCCTGATTGACCTGCTTGCGCAGACCTTCCATTTCCTGTGGCATTTTCAAACCCAGATGCCGGCTCTCCAGATGCAGATTTTTCTGTACCGGAAAACATCCCAGCACCGGAAGGCCCAGTTCTTTCTCAATCACCGGCGTCATTGTCCGGCAGAACCCTTCCGATGTGCGGTTTAATATCACACCAATGATCCGGTGATCCCTGTCATACTGTAATATCCCTGCCAGAAGTGCCACCATCGTGCGCCCCATCCCACGGGCATCCAGCACAAGCACAACCGGCAGATCCAGAGTCTGCGCCAGGTGATAGGCAGAGCCCTCTTTTTGTGTGCCCCCAAGACCATCGTATAATCCCATCGCTCCCTCGATCACCGAATAGGTGAAGTTCTCCCTGTCATATTCATACAGTTCCCGGATCTGATCTGCCCCTGAAAAAAACGTATCCAGATTGCGCGACGGTACACCAATCACCTGACGGTGAAACATGGGATCAATATAGTCTGGTCCGCTTTTGAACGCACGAACTGCAAATTTTCTGTTTTTCATTGCTGCCAGCAACGCACAGGTGATTGTCGTTTTTCCACTGCCACTTTGCGGCGCTGCCAGTACCATTCCACTGTGTAACATAGTTCTCTCCTCATTATGCCATCGTCAGCACACAGATATATACGGGGTTCTCAGCCTGCATCAGATGATAGGTTCCCACGGTTTTTGCTCTGCTGACCTGCACCTGTATGATTTCTGTCTGCATTTTCCCTGCAGCAAGTTCTGTAATCTGAGCCACGGTTTCAAGACTTATGGCATTGACAACCACACGTGTCCGTGGATTCTTCTCCCAGATGACATGCAGAATATCCGCAAGGCGTCCACTGCTTCCCCCAATAAATACATGTGTCGGAGGTTCCAGGGATTCCAATATTTCCGGTGCTTTCCCATCCACCGGAATCACATTTGCCAGATGAAATTTTTCCAGATTCCGGCGCAGAAGCTGCTGTGCTGTGGCTTTTTGCTCAATGGCGTACACACGAATCCCCGGACTGCATTTTGCGCACTCCACTGCAATTGATCCGGTACCGCTCCCCACATCATATACCACAGCATCTTCCGTCAGGCCAAGTTTACATAAGGAAAGCGCGCGCACTTCTTCCTTGGTCATCGGAACTGTTTTTTCCCCTTCCACGACACGCAAAAATGATTCATCGGACATTCCCGGAACAAGACGTCTTTTTTGCACATTTTCATTGCATAACAACAGGGTATACAGGCCCTCTTCTTTTGTATTTTTTGCCTCTTCATACGATAGCTCGCGGATTTTTTCTCTGTCATAAGAGAGCTGAAATCCAGCAATCATGCGGGTTTGCGTCAATTTTTCTTCTTCTATCCAGCATCCGATCCGTCGGACATCCTCCACCCCGGAAACCAGCAGAAACGTCTTGGGAAAATGCCGGATTGCATCGAGAACGAGCTCTCTGGTCTCCGCGGTATCCTTTTTCCCATGAATACTTAAAATTTTTGCATCCTGCCAGGCAATTCCTGTTGCCGCAGAGAGGTAGGAAACGGATGAAATTCCTGGAAAAATACGAATTTTTTTGTAATTATTTTTATTTAATTCTGTTTTTATTTTTTCTGTTCCACTGTAAAATCCAGTATCTCCGGAAAATAATATGGAGACTTTCAGTTTCTGGCCATCCATTTGGGATTCCTTTTGTCTTAAAACCGGTAAAATATCTTTTGCGAGATAAAAAGGATAGGTTTCCTTACTGTTTTCCACCACTTCGAGCATCCGTTCTGCCCCAAAAACCACATCAGACTCTTCCAGCGCTCTTTTTGCTTCCTGTGTCAGTGTCGCTGCACTCATACCGATGCCAATCAGGGAAATTTCCACCTCCGGACGACTGGAAATCGTATGTCCAAGCAGACGGGAAAGTGTTTCGGTTACCTGTGCATAAGACATTCCCTGTTCCTGTTCCTGTTTCCCGATCACGCATGCCGTAATACCTGCTTTCTGCGCTGCCGCAAGTTTTTCCTGAAATCCGCTGTGCGCACCGCTGGCTTTTGTAACCAGATAGCGGATCGAAAACTGATGGATCATTGCCAGATTCATTTCCTCCGAAAACGGGCCCTGCATCGCAAGAATCTGCTTTCCGCGGATACCCGCCTTTTCACAGAGACCGATACTCTCCAATCCGGGAAGCACACGCACAAACAAACGCTCCTTCAGGGGTGCAAATACCGCCAGCTCTTTGCTTCCGGTTGTCAGAAGAATGTTTCCGGATGTGTCCGTAAGTGCCTGGACACAGCTTTCATAATCGGCAAACACATGCACGGTTCCAGCGCGCTCTTTCATGCCTTCGTTTTCCGGTATGCTACAGATTCCATCGTCCATTCGCCGCTGGAGCCGCAGATATGGAATTCCACTTCCTTTTGTACTCTCCCGGATGTTGGCAGACACTTCTGTGGCAAACGGATGCGTAGCATCCACGACTGCCGCATAGTTGTTCTGTCCGTTTTTTTTCAGCAGGGCGCGCATTTCCTCTACGTCCAGTCTTCCTACACAGACCTTCACCCCGGCAAGTTCCGGCATGACCATCTGACCGTATTCGGTTGCTACATGCACATCACAGGCAATATGTGCCCGTGAAAGTTCCTGTGCGAGAAGACGACCTTCCGTTGTTCCCGCATAAATTAACACTTTCTCTGCCATCTTATTCCTCTTCCCCGTTTTCTGCTGCTATATATGGTATCCTCTCGGTGTCACAAGCTTTCCATCAATAATTTTTGTCTGGGAATTCCCGATAAATACCGTGGTAAACATGTTCACCGGTGTATGCACCAGTTCCTCCATGGGAAGTGTTACGGCTTTCGTATCATCGCGTCCGATATTTTCCACATACCCACAGGCACGCTCCGGTTCCACCCCGTGTTCCATCAGAATTCTGCAGGCACGCTCCAGATAGTCTGCCCGTTTATGGCTCGACGGATTATAAATTGCCATTGCAAAATCTCCCTCTGCCGCTGCAATCAGCCGCTTTTTAATCCTCTCCCACGGGGTGAGAAGATCACTCAGGCTGATCACGCAAAAATCATGGTTGAGAGGAGCCCCAAGCACTGCCGCACCGCTGCTTGCTGCTGTTATTCCGGGAATTACTTCAATGATACAATCATCATATAATTTTCCGATTTCCAGCATCAGGGATGCCATCCCGTAAATTCCGGCATCTCCGCTGCAGATCAATGCCACTTTTTTGCCTTCTCTTGCCTTCTCGAAACACATCTGGCAGCGTTCCCGCTCCTGCCGCATCGGTGTAGACAATAATTCTTTGCACCCGAACCGTTCCCCAAGCAATTTCAGATATACGGTATAACCGATGATCACATCACTGGCTTCTAACACCTGCATGGCTTCCTGCGTCATCATATTTTCCTGTCCCGGTCCCATACCGACCACATAAATCCGGTGTTTCATTTCTTTCTCCTTCCTTTCGTTTCACACAAACTGCAATACGATTTTCTCCCGTTTTGCCACGGCAATTGTCACGCCATCCATAGCCTGCTTATGTATCAGCAAACTACCTCCGTCTGCTGCAGCGACCGCAGCACGCTCACATACGTTATCCACTCCCACGGTTCGGGATACAAACGCGGATGCGGTGAAATCACCTGACACTTTTTTCAGTTCTCCGGCAGAAAAAACGACAAACGGTACCCGCAAATGCTGTGCCAGTTCCTGCAGACCGGGTTCTTTTTCCTTCACATCAACCGATGCCAGGGCATAGATATCATCCAGGTCTATTTTTCTGCTATCCACCAATGTTTTTATCATTTGTTTTATCTCGTTATAACTTTTATTTTTTCTGCATCCCATGCCAAGTACGGCTGTTTTCGGAGCTAAAACAAGCGTTTTACGGTCTTCCTGTGGCTCTTTTTTTGTAATCCACACATCCACAGCATGTTCCGCCTGTGCTTCGTTCCACGAAATCAGCTTTACTTCCTTTGGCGGCTGTAATTCTGCCATCTCCTCCGGGGACATGCATGCCGGGTCTACCGCCATCACAATGATTTCGCCCTGTAACAGTTTTCCAGACACATGCCGGATCGCTTCGGGGTTACACACCCGCAGGCCATTTTTTCTTGCAAACACATCAACGGCAAAAAGCCCATTCACGTCTGTTGCCGTCGTCACAACCGCAGCGGAATGCAATGATTCTGCGATCTGCTGCGCCAGTTCATTGGCACCACCCAGATGTCCGGACAACACCGGAATCACAAACTGTCCGGCCTCATCCAGCACCAGTACCGGACTGTCCACGGTTTTGTGGCGGATCAAAGGTGCGATGGCCCGTACGGCAATCCCGAGAGCTCCAATGAAAATCACGGGAAACTGTTGTGCAAAAGCCTCCTCCAGAAAATCCGGAAGTGACCGGTTTCCTCTTTCTCTTATCTGTATCTTTGAAACCGCAGGGTGACCACCGTAACGGCTCTGCCAAAATCCATACGAAACAGAAAGTGAAAGTTCTGTAATTCGTGCCGCAAGCTCTCTTCCACGTTCCGAAAACCAGGTCATATACAGGATCATTCCGGTAACTCCTTTCCCGCATGGATGTTACACATTACTCCCTCATTTTCTACAGTATTTTGGGTTTTCGCCTTGCGGAATTCGGTTGTAAAATCCGGCGCGTAGAGTCTGGAGCGCGTATAATGCTGATTTGATATTACATCTCCGACCAGCACCAGAGCGGTTTTTGTAATATTATGTTTCTTTGCCACCGCCGCCAGCTCCTGCACAGTACAGATATATGCTTCCTCGTCCGACCAGGTTGCCTTGTACACCAGTGCCGCAGGTGTATCCGGCTCATATCCACCATTTACAAGGCGCCGTGATAATTCCTCCAGCATTCCGGTACTCAGATAAATTGCCATGGAAGCATGGTGTGCGGCAAAACTCTCAATACTCTCCTTTTCCGGTACCGCCGTCCTTCCGGCCATCCGGGTGATGATCAGTGACTGTGACACATCCGGAAGGGTATATTCCAGATTCAGCGATGCCGCTGCTCCAAAACAGGCACTCACACCCGGACAACTCTCATACGCAATCCCCTTCTGATCGAGAATATCCATCTGTTCCCGCACCGCTCCGTATATACTAGGTTCTCCCGTATGAAGTCGAATCGTGATTAAATTATTTTTTTCTGCCTGTTCCATCACCGAAATAACCTCTTCAAGTGTCATTTTGGCGCTGTTATGAATCTCACAGCCCTCTTTTGCATAATCGAGAAGCTGTGGATTGACCAGCGAACCGGCATAGATGATGACATCTGCTTTCTGCAGCAGACGCATTCCCCGCACAGTAATCAGATCCGGTGCTCCGCTTCCTGCTCCGACAAAATAAATCATAGCAACCTCCTGAGTAATTCTTCTGCTTTTGCAGTCATCCCAAGCAGCCCGTAGGTATTGGAATAGACAATACACTCGATCTGTAACCGACCGGCCGCACGTTTTTTCAGATAGAAATCAATTTTTTTCATGATATCTTCCATAACATCTTCTTTTTTATCTTCGGCATCAATAAACGCAAGTGCTTCCTCGGTTGTGACACAATCTAAAATCTTCTTTAAACATTCTAAAGATACATTTTCACGGATGCCGGCTGCCGCTAAAAGTTCCATCCGACAATCTCCCTCATGGGAATGGGTGTTCATAATGCCTCCCGCCACCTTAATCAGTTTTCCAATATGTCCGGTCAGAAGCATTGCGGAAAATCCCAGTTCCGCCGCCATATCGATCGTCTCTCCGATAAAATTACTGCATTTCACACTGCGGTCAAGATCATATCCATAGGTCTGCTGCATGAAATCCAGTCCATAATTTCCCGGTGAAACTGCCGCAATGGTCTGCCCTTCTGCACGCTGCTGGCGGAGTTCCACACGGATGGTCTCCTTAAGTGCCTGACTGCTCATCGGTTCCACAATTCCTGTCGTCCCCAGTATTGAGATTCCCCCGACAATCCCCAGTCTTGGATTAAACGTACGCTCTGCAAGTGCTTCCCCATCCGGCACAGAAATCAGAATATGCAGTGTTCCGTGAAAATCACAAATCCGGCACACTTCCTGCACTTCCCGGGTGATCATTTCCCGCGGCACATGATTGATTGCGGCATTGCCTACGGGCTGATCCAGTCCGGGTCTCGTCACACGGCCCACACCCTTTCCTCCGTCAATCTGCAGAAGTTCTTTTTCTCCATCCCCACGGTTGTCCGCGGTGACCGTGGCACAGATTTTACTTCCGCTGGTCACATCCGGATCATCGCCGCCATCCTTGACCACAGCGCAGGAAACCTGAGATTCCCCACGCACGATATCCGTCACTTCCGCGGTGTATGGGATTCCTTTTGGAGTCTCAATCGTTATACAATTTTTTATTTTACCCGTCAGAAGCATATATGCCGCAGCTTTGGCGGCGGCACAGGCACAGGTTCCTGTTGTATATCCGCAGCGCATTTTCTTTTGATTTTTGTATACATATCTTTCTAACATCTGCGCCACTCTTTATCATCATCTGCCGCCATATAGAACAGTGCATTCATAATGGCGGCGGCAACATTGCTTCCGCCCTTTCTGCCCCTTGCTACTATATATGACATTCCGCTTTCTATAATTTCTTCCTTTGCACTGGCTACATTTACGAAACCAACTGGAACTCCAATAACAAGTCTTGGCACAAATATGCCCTCATCATAAAGCTCTCTTATTCTCATAAGAGCTGTTGGCGCATTGCCTACAACCATAATACAGTCTGGATTATCCTTTGCCGCCTTCTCCACGCTGACTGTTGCTCTTGTAACCTCACGGGCAACATCACTGTCTGCCATATAACAATTAAGCGAACAGGAAAACTTCTCTGCCATTTTGTGGCTTATTCCTGACTTCGCCATATTGGTATCTGTAACAATATCCACACCTTCTTTAATAGCTTTAAGTGCTTCCTCAATAACTCCTTTGGAAAATGTCATACTTGTTTCGTATGAGAAGTCCGCCGTTGTATGAATAACACGTTTGACAACCGGCTTATATTCA
>OHEO01000511.1_pt1 | contig 19277 bp, 9 predicted proteins | sample 1567311 | NCBI WGS metagenome assembly OHEO01 (sample SAMEA3879602, study PRJEB24766) | human gut metagenome | biome: human-associated habitat; feature: feces | place: USA | collected 1985/1987
CGTGCTTACAGCGTATAGCTGCTTAGCACATTATTGAATTATTAACGAACTATTGTTAATTCATTTGCTAGTTTATTTCGGTGGCAAAAATAATAAATCATTTTGAGAAATGAAGAAAAACATGAACCAAAACGAACTAAATCTACGAAAACGATTACGTAACTTTTGCACCGAAACCGAAACGAAAATACCTTAAATAAAAATAATAAGTGTATTTTTGCAACAACAAACTTAAAAATGTAAACTGAAAATAAAAATCATTAGTGTCCCGTTAAAATTGGGACGAGTTTAATATTAATCAAATAGCCCCGGAATGAGGGGACCAAATTGCTCTTTGACATCATTGGAATAAGTCTTATCGAACAGTTCCCTGAGCGGTGTTTTGTCCGTCAATGATATGCTGAGGATTTGCAAGACCTCGTAGGTCGAGCGTTTCAACTTCATATCGTGCTGGACAATCGCCACAAGGCAGTAGGCAGTAATAGCAGCCGCTATCTGTATTCTGACTGCGTTCTCGGTAGTTCCCCAGAACTTTTTGATCTTGAGGTGCTGCTTGAGCCACTTGAAGAACAGCTCTATCTGCCAACGGTTCTTGTAGAGGTCGGCTATCTGCTGGGCTGTCAAGTCCATCGCATTAGTCAGAAACATGAACTCACGGCCTTGCTTCTCATCGTAGTATCTGACGAGTCGGAGATTATCGGGATAGTCCTTGCGGCTGTTATAGACAGTCAGTTCAATCTCAGCGTCAGAGAGTATGTTCTTGGGCATCCGCCGCTTCCACTTGACACATTTGTACTGCAAGTTCGTCTTGGCTCTGACAACGAAGAAAGACTCCATCCGCTGTATGCGGAAAAGCTCCTTGAAGTTGTTGTAACCACGGTCGAAGATGTAGTAAGCACCTGTCTCATAAGGAATTTCTGGCATGGCCTTGGAATCATGGACTGAGGCAGTGGTGATGTGATAGAAGGCTGGTACTTGTACCTCTAGGTCATATAGAACATGAACCTTGACACCACCTTTCTTCTTGCGGAACTTAGCCCACCAGAACACCGACAGACAGAGCGGTATCGTCGTTGAATCAAACGCATAGACCTTGCCACCGAGTTTGAAGATGTCTGCTGCCCGATTCCGTCTCGCCTGCTCCATCATGTAGAAGGCAAACTCCTCAAAGATGCGGTAGTCGCGGTTCTGATTGGCAGTCGCCAGTGTAGTCTTGGCAATGGGCTTGCGTCCTAAGCCGAGATGAAAACACTTTGACTGATGGGCTTCCAATGCCACAATCAGGTCTCGCAGACTCTCACAGTTACTGAGTTGACCGAACATCAGCGCAAGGAGTTGATTCCAGCAGGTGAGATGCTTGACATACTTGTCACCATCGTACTTGCGAGCAAGGTAATTGAAGTGATTTCTGTCAAGGAATGCTATCAATTGGGAGAAAACGAACTTATCTTTGAACATACGCAGCCGTGTATTTGGCTGCAAAGTTACGAATTCAAGTCCGTTGACTCTAGAAACTGCTCATAAAAGACTTATTTTCAACGATTTCAAAGAACGATTAGTCCACTTTAACGGGACGGTAGTGTAATCTAAAAACAATTAAAAAGTAAAATTATGAAAAGAATGATGAGTCATTTATTCCATGTGGCTCTGATGCTTTTGGCTTTTACCTTTGCGAATCCTGTTATCAGCCATGCGCAACAGACAGCTGTTGCGTCATGGGTGTTCTCGGAGGGATGGGAAAGCTCAAGCAGCGGAACTGTTGTGACCTACACTCCGGATGGCAGCGGATGGCAGGCGATAAGCAATACCGCATGGAAAAGTAAACAACCGGTGTTTCTGCCGAACACATGTTCTGGAGTACAGACCAACTATAAGCTTTCGCTGAAGACAAGTGACGGCAAGTGGGAGGTAAAGCAAAGTAAGGACAGCTATGTCTTGCGTCTGAACACAGCTTCGATAGATAAATTTACACAAAAGGAAAACTATGGTGATGCCTCAACACATGACCAATATTTCGAAGTGAATTTCCCTACTGTAAACCTGAACAACGTGAAACTTAATTTCGCTATAGGCGACGGCTCAAGCAGCTCCACACATTTTGGTGTGGCGTATTCCGTTGATGGAGGGACGACATGGACAACACTTGATGACTATGTCAGCGGCAGTCATTGGAATACATATAATGATGCTGTTTACTCTCTTGATGCCGACAATAAGGAGAATGTCATAGTGAGACTCTTTATTGTCAGTGCCACGAAGAATAGCAATTACAATCTGAAATATGTAAAGGTGCTTGCTGACGACCATGAAGCACCGGCATTCGTATCAAGCCGTCCAAAGGATAATGAGGATAATGTCGTGACAACAGGAACCATTGCTTTGAACTTTGACGAGAGTGTGCATGTGGCGGATGGGGCAGAGGCAACGCTTACGAATGCAAATACAAACAGTGTTGTCAAGCTTGCTCCAACAGTAAACGGCAATGTAATTCGTTTCAGCTATTCTGCTCTTGACAAAAGTGCGATGTATAACTTTGAGCTACCGGCAAATACAGTAAGTGACCTTTCTGGAAATGTGCTTGAGAAAGCCTTGACGTTCAGTTTCATCACCGCCGATACCGATCCGATACCTGCTCCTACAATAGAAAGCAAGAATCATTTGTGGTACAACAAGCCAGCAGGCTATTGGGAAGAAGCTCTACCGTTGGGAAACGGTCGTCTTGGTGTTATGCACTCCGGTAGTGTCGCATGCGATACGCTCCAGCTCAACGAAGATACATTCTGGGACCAGGGACCGAACACGAACTATAATGCAAATGTTTTTGGAGTACTCAGAGAAGTACAGCAAGGCATCTTCAATAAAGATTATGCTTCGGTACAGAATCTTGCAGTTACGAACTGGATGTCGCAAGGCTCGCATGGAGCAAGTTATCGTGCAGCAGGTGTTGTCTTGCTTGGCTTCCCGGGACAGCGTTTCGATGATATGGAAAGTGCACAGACTTCGGATGCTGTTGATGCACAAGGCTATGTTCGCTATCTTGATATGAATACTGCAACAAGCAATGTGGAGTATCATGTGAAAGGTGTAGGGTATAAGCGTACAGTATTCACTTCTTTCAAGGATAATGTCACAGTGGTGCGTCTTGAAGCGGACCAGACAGGTAAACTCGACTTCAATGTGGCTTATGCCGGTTGTAATAAGTCAAATATAGAGAAGCTCACGTCTAACGTCCTCTATGACGAGCATACTGTCAAGGCAACGATGGGACCGGCACGTGACAAGTGTGAGAATGTGGAAAACAAGCTCAACCTTTGTACTTATCTGCGTATTGTGGACACTGACGGCGCTATTACAAACGACAATGTCAATATCTATGCTCAGGGAACAGTGGGAGCCGCTACAAATGCTCCGCGTCTTAATGTGACAGGTGCTACATACGCTACAATCATTATTTCGCAAGCCACTAATTTCAAGAAATATGATGATGTAAGCGGTGATGCAAGTGCATCAGCTCTTGCCTATCTGGAAGCTTACGAGAACAGCAAGAAAGATTATGTTACAACGCTTTCGGATCATGAATCTGTCTACAGGGCACAGTTTGACCGTGTGGACCTGACTCTTGCAGGTAATGCTACACAGGAGTCCAAGAACACGGAACAGCGTATAAAGGAGTTCCATAAGACTTCTGATCCTCAGTTGGCAGCCAACTACTTCCAGTTTGGACGTTACCTGCTCATATCTTCTTCACAACCAGGCACACAGCCAGCTAATCTGCAGGGCATCTGGAATCCTGATGCGCGTCAGTATCCGGCTTGGGATTCGAAATACACATCAAATATCAATGTTGAGATGAACTACTGGCCTGCAGAAGTCACAAATCTTGCAGAATGCCATGAGCCGTTTATCGAGATGGTCAAGGATGTAAGTGTTACAGGTGCGGAAACAGCTCAGAAGATGTATGGCGCACGTGGATGGGCTTTACATCATAATACAGATATTTGGCGTACGACAGGTGCGGTAGACAATGGCACCGTAGGAGTATGGCCTACATGTAACGCATGGTTCTGCTCTCACCTTTGGGAGCGTTATCTCTTCTCTGGCGACAAGACATATCTTGCAGAGGTCTATCCTATAATGAAGGGAGCGGCAGAATTCTTCCAGGATTTTCTTGTGAAGGATCCGAATACAGGGTATATGGTTGTTTGTCCGAGCAACTCACCGGAGAATCATCCTGGTATAGGCTCTTATACCAAGTCTGACGGTAATACTGCAAACATTGCCCTTTTCGGAGGAGTTGCCATGGATAACGAGATGGTCTATGACTTGTTGAAGAATACAGCTCTTGCAGCTCGTGCTCTTGGTAAGGATGCGGATTTCGCAGATGCTCTTGATGCTCTGAAGGCACAGATTACTCCATGGAAGATTGGTAAATACGGACAGGTACAGGAATGGCAGGAAGACTGGGATAAAGAGAATTCGTCTCATCGTCATCTGTCTCATCTCTGGGGCGCTTATCCTGGCAATCAGGTTTCTCCATACGAAAACGCTACACTTTATCAGGCAGTACACAAGAGTCTTGTCGGACGTGGCGATGCTGCCCGCGGATGGTCGATGGGATGGAAGGAAGCCATGTGGGCACGTATGCTTGATGGAGACCATGCCATGAAGATTCTTAAGAACCAGCTTGTCCTGCTCGACCCTAATGTGACAATCGCTTCTTCCGACGGCGGCTCGTATGCAAATATGTTTGATGCCCATCCTCCATTCCAGATTGACGGAAACTTCGGAGCTACTGCAGCTATAGCAGAGATGCTTGTGCAGTCACATGCCGGCTTCTTGCATGTTCTTCCTGCATTGCCTACGGAATGGAAAGCGGGTGGCGAAGTGAAAGGACTGCGTGCCCGTGGCGGATTTGTGGTGACAGATATGAAATGGGTTGACGGCAAGATAGAGAAGCTTGCAGTGAAGTCTACTGTCGGCGGAAACTTACGTCTGCGTACTGCAACACCATTGACAAATGCCGATGGTACAGCTCTTTCTGTAGCAGAAGGCAATAATACCAATTCTTTGATGCAGCCTTACGGCATGCCGGAGCCTATAGTCAAGGATGCAAGTAAGATTCCTGCCACTACGCTTCCGGATACTTATCTCTATGATATTCCAACTAATGCAGGTGAGGAGATAACGCTTGTTGGAGGGCTTGCTACTAGTGTTCCTGTATTAGGTCTTTCCAAAGAGTCTGAAAAAGATAATGCTATATATAATCTTAACGGTCAGCGTGTTGGAGAAGGTTATCATGGCGTAGTTGTCGTTAAGGGAAAGAAATATGTTAAATCATTAGTGTCCCGTTAAAATTGGGACGAGTTTAATATTAATCAAATAGCCCCGGAATGAGGGGACCAAATTGCTCTTTGACATCATTGGAATAAGTCTTATCGAACAGTTCCCTGAGCGGTGTTTTGTCCGTCAATGATATGCTGAGGATTTGCAAGACCTCGTAGGTCGAGCGTTTCAACTTCATATCGTGCTGGACAATCGCCACAAGGCAGTAGGCAGTAATAGCAGCCGCTATCTGTATTCTGACTGCGTTCTCGGTAGTTCCCCAGAACTTTTTGATCTTGAGGTGCTGCTTGAGCCACTTGAAGAACAGCTCTATCTGCCAACGGTTCTTGTAGAGGTCGGCTATCTGCTGGGCTGTCAAGTCCATCGCATTAGTCAGAAACATGAACTCACGGCCTTGCTTCTCATCGTAGTATCTGACGAGTCGGAGATTATCGGGATAGTCCTTGCGGCTGTTATAGACAGTCAGTTCAATCTCAGCGTCAGAGAGTATGTTCTTGGGCATCCGCCGCTTCCACTTGACACATTTGTACTGCAAGTTCGTCTTGGCTCTGACAACGAAGAAAGACTCCATCCGCTGTATGCGGAAAAGCTCCTTGAAGTTGTTGTAACCACGGTCGAAGATGTAGTAAGCACCTGTCTCATAAGGAATTTCTGGCATGGCCTTGGAATCATGGACTGAGGCAGTGGTGATGTGATAGAAGGCTGGTACTTGTACCTCTAGGTCATATAGAACATGAACCTTGACACCACCTTTCTTCTTGCGGAACTTAGCCCACCAGAACACCGACAGACAGAGCGGTATCGTCGTTGAATCAAACGCATAGACCTTGCCACCGAGTTTGAAGATGTCTGCTGCCCGATTCCGTCTCGCCTGCTCCATCATGTAGAAGGCAAACTCCTCAAAGATGCGGTAGTCGCGGTTCTGATTGGCAGTCGCCAGTGTAGTCTTGGCAATGGGCTTGCGTCCTAAGCCGAGATGAAAACACTTTGACTGATGGGCTTCCAATGCCACAATCAGGTCTCGCAGACTCTCACAGTTACTGAGTTGACCGAACATCAGCGCAAGGAGTTGATTCCAGCAGGTGAGATGCTTGACATACTTGTCACCATCGTACTTGCGAGCAAGGTAATTGAAGTGATTTCTGTCAAGGAATGCTATCAATTGGGAGAAAACGAACTTATCTTTGAACATACGCAGCCGTGTATTTGGCTGCAAAGTTACGAATTCAAGTCCGTTGACTCTAGAAACTGCTCATAAAAGACTTATTTTCAACGATTTCAAAGAACGATTAGTCCACTTTAACGGGACGGTAGTGAATAAAAATAATAAGTACAACAACCTAAAAAGGCAAACAAATGAAAAAGGATCTACTCAGATTTGGGCTTTCACTCATAGCCCTGTTTGTTATGGTAGTGGCAAATGCGCAAACCTACCAGAACAAAGAAGCTAGCGTTTCATGGCCATTTAATGACGACAACTACGCTACGCAGTACACAAAATCACCAGAAAATGGTTTCAGTCTGGTTTCCGTAAACACCGGTGACTTGAAGTATTCTCTCAAGACATCACAGACTACAAAAGACAAAGACGGAAACAAGATGGTCATGGCTGGTTTCGGTCCCGTTGGCACAACAAAAGCCGTAGAATGGACCGTTAAACCTAGCAAGGGACTTACATTCACCCCAACCTCTATCAGTACCTACGTAAACCGATTCGGTACAGATGCAGAAAATGGAGTAACCGTAACCGCCAAACTTAGCGACGGAACTTCTGTAGACTTGGGTAATTTCACTGCATTAAGAGAAAACAAGACAACAGAGACTGACAAGTTTTCGAAAAATGAAAACCTGACCAACCACATCGTCATCCAGCTCACTGCCGACCAGCAAGCCAAACTGACATCAGCTGAAGGCTTCACGCTGAGTTGCACCGTCGGCGTTGGCTCTTCTAAGCAGCAAGGCTTTGCCGATGTACACATCAACGGTCTCTTGAACGGAACCATTCAGCAGGTAGAACAGTATACACTGTCAGCTGTTGTATCAACTGTAGGAGCAGGAACCGTCAAGGTATCTCCTGCAGGTACAGTATTTGATGCAGAAACACCAATCACCGTAACTGCAACAAAGAATTTCGGCTACAAGTTTGTCAACTGGACAGATGCCAATAATAAGGTAGTATCTACAGATGAAGAATATACCTTCTCTATCTCTGCCAACACTGCATTGAAAGCAAACTTTGAGAAAATAAACACCTACGCTTTGGATTACAAGGTAGAAGGTGGTGCCAACGATTATATGGTAAGCGCAACTCCTGCCCCAACCGTTGTTGACGGAAAGAACATGTATGAAGAAGGAACAGAAGTAAGCCTTACCGCCAACAGTAACTACATCCTCACCTTCACCAACTGGAATGATGGTGAAACAGGAGCAGAACGCAAAATAAAGATGAATGCCGACCAGGCATATACAGCTGCATATTCTGCAAAAGATTTCATCGCAGGCTGGGACTTCTATAAGTCAGCGAGAGAAGGTCGTACAGCAGACTTCGCTGCAGAAGACAACGATGTAGACCAGCTCATCCTGCGCGATGCCGACGGAAATACATACCCATGGCTCGACAAGAGCAATAGTGCTGGCGGCTACGAAGGAAAAAATGCAGCCGTAAACTGGACCACGATTAATACCAAGCCACTGGGCGAAACCTACTGGCAGACCAAGGTCAACGCAACAGCCTTCACCGACATCAAGGTAAAGAGCAGCATGCTCTACAATTATAATGCATACCAAACATATAATGTGGAATACTCTCTCAACGGAACCGACTGGACCAAAGTTGGCGCCATTGAAATGCCTGGAACCAAAGCCTGGACCGATGGAGAGTTCACTCTCCCAGCCGATGCAAACAACAAGGCAGAAGTATACATCCGCTGGATTGCCGACAAGACTTCTTCTATCAAGGGAGCAACAGGCAACAACGACGGAATCTCTATCACAGATATCTACATCACAGGTACCGCTCAGCTCGTTAACGACGGCAAGGCTCCAGTACTCGTAAGCACCGTACCAGCAGAAGGCGCAACCAACGCATCTGCCAACGGCAAGATTGTACTGACTTTTGATGAGAAGGTAAAACTCACCGACAAGGCAAACGCTACACTCGGCACACAAAAGATAGAAGGAGTTGTGTCAGGCAAGACCATCACCTTCGCATACAAAGGTTTGAACTACGCTACAGCTTACACATTCACGCTCGCTGCCGGTTCTGTAGCCGACCTGACAGACAATGCAACAGACCAGGCAATTGTTCTGAACTTCACTACCAAGACCAAGCCAGCTGTAACCAAAGCACTCTACGACTTCATCGTACCAACCGACGGTGACTTCAAGGCAGCACTTGCAGCAGCAGCCAAGCGTACAGATACCAGCAAGCGATTCCGCATCTTCATCAAGCAGGGCGACTACAAGATTCCTGCTGACGAAAAGAGCAAGGTAACAGGTAGCGACGGCAAGAGTTACGCTAATCCTACCACCTATATGAATACGCCAAACGTATCAATCATTGGTGAGAGCATGGACAACACCTCACTGACTAACACCGTTCCAAACTCTGGTCAATCAGCCAACGTATTGGAAGGTATCGGCAAGGGTGACGTACTCTGCTTGCAGAAGGGAGCAACAAACACCTATTTCCAGGATCTGAAGATGTACAGCAGTATGGGCGATGCCAAGGGTCGCGACATCATACTCAACGACCAGAGCAACAAGACCATCTGTAAGAACGTAAACCTCTGGGCTTACCAGGACACCTACGTATCAAACAACCAGAATGGTAAATTCTACTTCGAAGACGGAATCCTTCGTGGTCGTACCGACTACCTCTGCGGTAAGGGTGATGTATATTATAATAATGTAGAACTCTGGATCTGTGAAAAGGGAGGCTATCTCGCTGTTCCTTCTCAGCCTAAGAAGTATGGCTACATCTTCAAAGACTGTACCATCAAGGATGCTACTGCAGCAAAAGATCTGAACGGAAATTACACTCTGGGCCGTCCATGGGGTAAGGGCACACCTATTGCGCTCTACATCAACACCAAGATGGAAGCCATCCCTTCAGCAGCTGGATGGAACGAGATGAGTGGCGGTTACCCTAAGCGTTTCGCAGAATACAACTCATACACAACAACAGGTAGCGTAGTAGACCTCAAGGACAGAAAGAAAGTTTACGATGCCTATGATTCAAAGGATGGTGACAATTATGTAAACCGTCGTAATGAAACAGCAGGAGACCCTATCCTCACAGCAGAGGAAGCTGCAACCTATACCATTGAAACAGTAATGGGTCAGGATGATGACTGGGATCCAACTGCAGCTACCGAGCAGGCATCAGCACCTAGCAACGTTAAGCTGAACGGTACAACCCTCGCTTGGGACAACAACGACTACGCTCTTCTATGGGCAGTATGCAAGAACGGCAAGGTAGTTGACTTCACCATCAAACCAACCTACCTCGTAGATGATGCATCAGCAACATGGAGTGTTCGTGCAGCCAACGAGATGGGAGGACTGAGCGAAGCAACAGCAGCAGTTCTGGGCACAGGCATCCACAACATCGCCTCAGCTACAGATGCAGCAGTCATCAAGACCATCATCTTCGCAGCCGACGGCACCCAGCTCTCAAATCTTCAGAAGGGTATCAACATCATCGTTAAGACCCTGGCAGATGGCAGCAAGAAGACAAGCAAAGTCATCGTAAAGTAATGAAGCACAGATAATAAGTAAATAGATTGACAGATAACTATCAGAGTGCAATATCCCCATCCTCATTCAGAAGGGTGCCGGATATTGCACTTTTTTTGTTCCCTCAACACCCGAAACAGCAGAAATGAAAACAGAGAAAAACGGACCGTCGAAATGTAAAAAGCAGAGTATTTACGCAAGAACCTGTAAACGTTTACGTATATTTTTATCTCAAATATACCCATAATCTCATATTTTTTATATACTTTTGCATCAAGAAAACCAAGACTTAGCTGACGCTACGCATTCAGGTTACCCTCATCGGAGCCTTCGGGAGCCAAGAGGAACAGCCATGATAAAGCAACTGCTCAGGACTGGGATTCTACTTAAAAACATTAAGAAAAAACATTAGAAAATTAGTAATTTAGAATAAGTTTTATCTAAACCTAAAGTGTATGTCTGGTAATTTTAGAAAAAAGAAAATTGCTTTGGCAGGCGCACTGATGTTCGTAGTAACAAGTGTATCTGCACAAACAGTAAAAGGCGTCGTTACTGACAATACGGGCGAGCCAATCATCGGCGCATCTGTCATGGAGGTAGGTGTAGCTGGCAATGGTGGCGTGACCGACATTGACGGTAACTTCACTGTAAACTTAAAAGGCAAGAGCAAGAAACTGAAGATTTCATACATCGGTATGAAAGCGAAAGAAGTAAGCGTTGCAGGTAAAGAAACTATCGACGTCAAGCTTGAGGATGACAACACCACCCTCAACGACGTGGTTGTTATCGGCTATGGTACAGTCAGAAAGAAGGACCTCACAGGTTCTGTATCTTCTATCAGCGACAAGCAGATTGCCAATATTCCGGTATCTAACGTAAGCGAGGCGATGACCGGTAAGATGGCGGGTGTAAATATCACCACCACCGAAGGTTCACCAGATGCTGACGTGAAGATTCGCGTGCGTGGTGGCGGTTCCCTCTCTCAGGACAACTCTCCACTCTACATCGTTGACGGTTTCCCTGTAAGCTCTATCAGCGACATCGCTCCTAGCGAAATCCAGAGCATCGACGTGTTGAAGGATGCTTCTTCTACAGCCATCTATGGTGCCCGTGGTGCCAACGGTGTTATCATCGTAACAACCAAGAGCGGTTCTGAGGGTAAGACTCAGGTAAACTTCAATGCTTCTCTCGGCTACAAGAAGGTTTCTAAGTTGGTGAAGACTATGTCTCCATACGACTATGCATACTATCAGTATGAGTTGGGTAGCACTGACTATGGTAACTACAACGATCTCGATATTTGGAAGTCTATCGAAGGACGTGACTATCAGGATGAGGTATTCGGCCGTACAGGTAACCAAAAACAGTATAACGTGAACGTAAGCGGTGGTACCAAGGACCTGAAATACAACATCGGTTTCTCTCACAACGACGAGAAGAGCATCATGCAGGGTTCTGGCTACGCCAAGAACAATGTAAACGCCAAGATTAATGCCAACCTCAACAAGTGGTTGTCTCTCGACTTCAATGGACGTATGGCATTCACCAAGCTGGATGGCTTGAATGGTGGTGCAGATACCAACGAGTCGAGTGCAGCAAACTCAGTTGTTGCCAACACCGTAAGATGGAACCCGGTAGAGCCTCTCTCTGGTACATCAGACGATGATGAGGAGAACAGCACATCTGCACGCCGTAACCCAACAGAGCGTATCACCGATACCTATAAGTATCAGGAGCGTTTCCAGCAAAACTACAACGTTGGCTTAAACTGGAAGCCATTCAAGAATATCACATTCCGTTCTGAGTTCGGCTATGGTTGGAAGTACAACAATACCGAACAGGTTTGGGGTTCTAATGCAACTACCAACTCAAAGTATGGTTACAACGGTCAGCCACAGGCACAGTTCGTTCGTTTGGAAAACAAGAACTGGCGCAATGCCAACACCCTGACTTACGACAACAAGAAACTCTTCAATGGTCGTGACCGCCTCAATGTATTGGTTGGTCAGGAGTGGAGCAGCAGCCAGGACGTAACCCGTACCAATACTTCTGTAGCTTTCCCAACTTCATTCTCAACCCATGAGGTTTTGGCAAACACAGCAGCAGGTACAGCACTTCCTAACGAGGGTAACATCAAGGCTGAGGAGAACATTCTCTCTTACTTCGGCCGTATCAACTATACACTCAACGACAAGTATCTGGCTACTATCACACTTCGTGCCGATGGTTCCAGCAAGTTTGGCAAGGACAACCGTTGGGGTCTCTTCCCATCAGCAGCCTTGGCTTGGCGTATGTCTGACGAGGAATTCCTGAAGGGTGCTTCCAGCTGGCTTTCTAACCTGAAGGCTCGTCTGAGTTTCGGTACTGCCGGCAACAACCGCATCAACTCTGGTTTGCTGACTACCACCTACTCAATGGCAGACAACACTTCAAAGGCTCCATTCTTCGATGAGAACAGAGTTTCTATGCTTGAGCATGGTAAATATCTCTATAATCCAGACTTGAAGTGGGAAACCACAGTGACCCGTAACTTCGGTATCGACTACGGTTTCTTCAATGGACGCATCAGCGGTACATTAGACTTCTACTGGAATACAACCAGGGACCTCTTGATGCAAAGTATCGTTCCTGCCAACACAGGTTACTCTTACCAGTACCAGAACTTCGGTAAGACCTCTAACAAGGGTGTTGAGCTGGCGCTCAACGCAGTAATAGTAGACAAGAAGAACTTTGGTTTGAACTTCAACTTCAACGTATCTTACAACAAGAACAAGATTGACGAGTTGAACATGGAGAACCCATGGCAGAGTTCTAATTGGAGTGGTTCTACCATTGCCAAGTACGAAGACTTCCGCGTAGAGCAAGGCGGTCGCCTCGGTGAGCTTTGGGGCTACAAGAGCAATGGTTTCTACACAGTGTATGATGCCGCAACAGGCAAGGGTGACTTGGTATTGAAAGCCAACGGCACTTGGGCACTGGCAGATGGCGTAAAGGACAACAGCTACAAGCTCTTCGGCGGTAACCTCTATCCAGGCGTTGCTAAGGTAGAAGTTGATGAGAATGGTGATGCAGTGAAGCAGCGTCTGGGCAACACCGTACCTACCACAACAGGTGGTTTCGGCTTTGACGGTCACGTTGGTAACTTCGACTTCAACCTGTTCTTCAACTACTCATTGGGCAATAAGCTGGTGAACGGTACCAAGCTTGCCAACTCATTCTACGCAGGTTCAGCCAAGAACTATAACCTTGTAGATGATTTCAACGTAGGCAACCGTTATACATGGATTGACCCAGCCAACGGTGAGAACATTGGTCGTCCTTCAGCTAATCTGATTACAAAATACGGTGGCGTAGAGAATGTAATGAACCGCTTGAACGAAATCAATGCCAACGCCAATATCTACAATCCAGCAGGCGTATCAACCATGCAGCTCATCAGCTATGCTGTAGAAGATGCATCATTCCTGCGCCTGCAGAACGTAACAGTGGGTTACACGCTGCCAAAGAAGTGGGTAAACAAGTGCTACATCCAGAATGTACGCATCTACTTCACAGGTTACAACCTGCTTTGCTTCACCAACTACTCAGGCTACGATCCAGAGGTTGATACAAGTTCTAAGAGGAACCCAATGACCCCAGGTATCGACTATGCAGCTTATCCAAAGAGCCGCACCTTCGTAGGTGGTATTAATGTTACATTCTAAAATTTATAAGATAATAACAATGAACAAGATATTATATGCATTTGCATTGGCAGGCGTATTAGGATTGTCTTCATGCTCAGACTTTCTGGATCAGACATCTCCATCAGAGATGACTGCTGAGAATACCTACGCCTCACCTTATTATACCAATCTTCGCGTCAATAAGCTCTATGGTGGCATGGGACAGGACCGTACCTACGCACAGGACTTGTCTATCGTATGGAACCTGAACAGCGACTGCGAATTGATTGACGGTCTTGGAAGCAATGCTACCAATACCTCAAACGAGCGTGGTAACATGAACTACAATATGGACCCAGGATGGAGCAAGATTAGCGGTGTATGGGATGCTGAGTATGGTATCATCGAGGATGCCAACCAGGTTATCGAGGGAATCCGCAGTAGCGCTACATTAAAAGCTGGCGGTGCTAACCAGAAGTCGATGGAACGCAGCCTCGGCGAAGCGCTCACCATCCGTGCCATGGTTTACTTCGACCTAGTTCGTATTTTTGGTGATATTCCGTTCAAGAGAGAAGCATCAAAGTCTGACCTGAGCAACGCTTACCTGGAGAAGACCGACCGCGACGTAATCATGGATTCCCTGATGAACGACCTGGATGAGGCTATCAAGTATCTGCCATGGGCAGACCAGGTATCAGGCTATACCACAGAGCGTACAACCAAGGGTTATGCTCACGCACTCCTGGCGCAAATTGCCATGACCCGTGCAGGATATGTAATTCGCGAGAAGGCTAAAGACGGATATGAGACTGCATCTTACAGCGATGCAACCTATCCAACACAACGCCCAGGTGCTGCCGACCGCAAAGCTCTCTACGAGCGTGCCTTGAAGCACTGGTCAGCCATCATCAATGACAATACCCACAGCCTCAACCCATCTTTCGAGAACGAGTGGTATCTGATTAACCAGCTTTCTCTCGACAAGACATATCACGAGAACCTCTTCGAAATTCCTTTCGGTGAGAACGTAACTGGTGAGTTGGGTTACACAGTAGGTGTCCGCATGAATGGTGTTACTTCAGAATATGGCTATGGTAACTCATCTGGTAAAATGAAGGTTACAGCTCCTCTGCTCTATTCCTACGACAAGAAGGATACACGCCGTGACATCACATGCGCTAACTTCGAAATCAAACAGGACGGCAGCAATACAGTTGAGAACATGCTGAAGAATGCTCCTTTCGGTATGTATGTAGGTAAGTGGGATGCCCGCAAGATGAACAATACTTGGTTGCAGAACAACCTGAAGGCAACAGCTAAGCACACTACAGGTATCAATCCTGTGAAGATGCGCTATGCTCAGGTATTGCTCTACTATGCTGAGTGTATGAACGAATTGGCAGGTAATCCAGATGCTAACTACGAGGGTTCTGCCAATGGTATGACTGCCCGCCAGGCTTTGGAAGCTGTACATACCCGTGCCTTCAACAAGGCTGACAAGGACGAGGCAAAGGCATACGTAAACAATATCGCTTCTGACAAGGACGCATTCTTCAAAGCTCTCGTTCAGGAGAACATGTGGGAGTTTGCAGGTGAAGGTATCCGCAAGTACGACTTGATTCGCTGGAACCTCCTGGTAGAAAAAATCAACGAGTTCAAGCAGACTTATCTGAATGAGCTTGCAGATGGTACTTACCAGAAGACCATTTACTTCAACTATCTGGATGAGAAGAAGACAAAGATTGACTTCTCTAGCGTAACATGGTATGGTATTCCTGACGGAAAGACAGCTGCTGACTACGATGGCAGCATCGACTCATTCGGCGCAGCTAAGTTGGATTCTGGTTCAGATACACAGGTTGACGTAAACCTGCCATCTATCAGCAGCGGTTTGGTTGGCGATAACGTAGCAGTGAAGAACCGCTATCTCATGCCAATCGCTTCTACAACCATCTCTGCAACCAACGGTATGATTCACAACTCTTATGGTTATGCAAACTAATTCATCTTTAATCAAAAAAGACAAGAAAATGAAGAGCATTAAAAACATATTGGGCACAGCATCTATGATAGCATTGACTCTGTCGGCTACATCTTGTACCGATGGCAATGACTGGGACGTAGATGGCAGCCTGTCAAGATTGTTCGGTCTCAACGGTGACAAAATCACCGTTGAAACTGCCGAAACATCAGCTACGGTTACATTCTCTGCCTTCACATCAAAAACAGTTCCTTCACCAGAGTACTATGTATTCGAGGTAAGCAAGGATTCTCTTTACGAAGGTGTTGAGAATGCTACCATCATCAAGTTCGGAGAAGATAAGACTTTGACTTCTTCTCCAGTAGTTCTCTCTGGTCTCGATGGCGACAGCAAGTACTACATGCGTGTAAAGGCTATGTCTTCTACTGTTAACGAGTCCAAATGGGTTTACTACAAGGATGGTTCATCTTTCAAGACAAAGGCTGAGCAAATCTTCAACAATGTAGAGGCAACCGACCTCTTCGAGAATCACGTGAACTTGAGCTGGACTCCAGGTGCTGATGTTACTCACATCACTTATGCTAACGCTAACGATGCAGAGAACATCCAGACTATCAATCTGACAGCTGAGGAAAAGGCAGCTGGTAAATATACTCTTGCTGGCTTACAGCCAACAAGCACTTATACCATCACTATCTATAAGAATGACGTAAAGCGCGGCCAGTTGCAGATTACAACTCCTGCTGCCATGCCAGCAGCTAACTATAAGTATTCTCTTTCCAGCGATGTAACAGTCATCTCACAGACGCTCATCGATGAGATAGCAGAACAGGCTAAGGCTGCAGCAGGCAACGAGACAAACTATAGCGCAACCATCGGTATCCCAGCCGGTGCCAAGGTAGCTCTCTATGGCACAAATGATACAGACGGTGGCAAGACCAACGTAACCATCCCAGACGGAATGTCTGTTACATTCTTCGGTTTGGCAGGAGGCGAGACGCCAACCATCACCCTCGACAAGAACTTCGATGTTGCAGGTTCTCATGCATTCATCAAGTTCCAAAACGTGAAATTGGAAGAGAATGGTGCTGGCTACTTCATCAACCAGAGCAAGGCATGTACCGTAGGCGAATTCACTTTGGAGGATTGCGAGGTTAGCAATATCAAAACATCATTCTTCCGTTTCCAGGGAAGTGATGCTAAGTCTGTCGGCAAACTTACCTTGAAGAATAGTATCTTCACCAACCTCTGTGCAGGTTATGGTTTCATCCACATTGATGCAAAAAATGGTGCAGGTCATCTCGACAACGTAGAGATTGACGGCTGTACATTCAACAGCATCTGTGTAACAGGTAAGGTATTCATCTACAGCAATAAGAAAGATATGCAGGATATCACCATCAAGAACAGCACATTCTACAACTGTAATGGTAACGGTCAGTACTTCGTTGACTTCGGCAAAGATGCCAAATTTGGACCAAACACATTCACAATTGAAAGCTGTATCTTCGGTAAGAGCGCAGATGAGAAAACCGACAAAAACATCAGAAGCAAGACTCCAGCTACTGTAGCCAACAGCTTCAGAACAACAGACTTCTTCAAGGTGATTAAGGGCGTAATTGATACAGAATTCAGCTCTGAGCAGTTATTCACTGACCCAGCCAATGGCAACTTCACCATCAAGGCTGGTACTTTGAAAGAAAAGGCTGGTGACCCACGCTGGTATGTAGTAGAGGATTAATCCATAAGATAAGGATTAACATCTCATATAAATATCGAGTAGGAGGTAAACACCAATCATAGGTGTTTATCTCCTACTTTCGTGTTTACCGACCTCTCACACCACCATACGTGCCGTTCGGCATACGGCGGTTCCTATTTTGGATACCATTCGAGATACGCATCCATTAAAGTAGCATACCCAGCCCTACATAGATTCTCATTTGTTATAGCTCTATGCAGTATGTGACTATCAGCTATTCGCCAATAGCCCTTGCGAGTATTACCCCATTCGTATGCTTTGTATTTATTAATACCACATTTAATGAGGTTTGCCACTTTTGTCTTGGGTTTCTTCCAAGCTTTCCATATACACATGCGGATTCTACGTCTTAACCATTCGTCTGTTTTACGTAAAAGACTTTTCATATCGGCAAGATGATAATAACCAACCCATCCTCTTATGTATTCTTTCAGTTTTTGCTTTCTCTTGGCATATCCCCAACCATTGCTGCGACTTGTCAGTTCTTTCAACCTTGACTTCATCTTAGCTTTGGACTTTGGATGTACCGTGAGTTGGCATTTGCCTTTCATCATATAAAAGGAGTAGCCGAGGTATTTCACTCCACGCACATACGACACTACGGTCTTTTCCTTGTTGACTTTGAGATATAGAGTTTTCTCTATAAATCGGGTTATAGACTCCTTCACTCGCATTGCAGCCCTCTTGGACTTGCAGAATATCATCGAGTCATCTGCATAGCGTACAAAGGGAAGCCCTCTGCGTTCAAGGTCTATATCCAGTTCGCCAGAGCATGATGTTACTCTGGCAACGGACTTAGCGATCCTCCTTGGGGAGAATTCCCGCTATTAGGGCTTGCTCGGGACTTTCACCCGTTAGACAATGCTCATGCCGAGCGTACTAAATGAAGTGCAATGCCCCCATCGGGCGTTGCACTTTTTTATTCTGTTCAATCATGACACTATGTTAAATAGTATTGAACAACATAAAATATTGAACAAAAAGTTCGTTCGTTTAAGTTTTGTTCATTATCCTTGCAGTGTTCAATAAAATTGAACATAACTGATATGTTGAACAAATAATAAAAATAATGGCAAACACAGAAAGTAAAAAACGCAAGCCCACTAGGCGTAAAAAGAACGCCTGGCGGGCTTGCGTTTATGGTTGTACAACTAAATGGGTTATCGTTGTACAACTAAAGGGTGTATGGTCGTACAACTATAGGGTGTATGGTCGTACAACTAAAGGGTGTATGGTTGTACGACTATAAGGGTTGTAGTTGTACGATTAAAAGGTGTTGTAGTTGTACGATTAAAAGGTGTTGTCACTAGGCTCAGCAGACCTGCTGACTGCAGTCGGCAGAGCTGCTGACTAGGCTCAGCAGAGCTGCTGAGCCTAGTGGCAACCTTCGAGAAGCTGTCTCCTTCAACCTAAGAAACTATCTCTTTAAACCCAAAGAAACGTCTCCTTGAACCCAAAGAAACGTCTCCTTGAACCCAAAGAAACGTCTCCTTTTGCTTATTTAATCACATTCTTTCGTATGAACTTGCGCTATGAAGTGTATGAACTTGCGCAATAACGTACATGGTTTCATAAGCTTACTTCAAAGGCCGAATTTATTGAAAGAAAAGTTTTTTTCTTCAAATTTAATACCACAATTACCACGCTTGCCATAACACTCTGATTATGAATGAATAACGCGTGGTAATAAGGGGTATTTCTATTACCACTTATTACCACCTATTACCACGCCCCTATGTAAGCGGCTCCGCGTTTATACCTTGCCCTTTATCGTAAAAGTTCTTACCTT
>OHEO01000512.1_pt1 | contig 19277 bp, 19 predicted proteins | sample 1567311 | NCBI WGS metagenome assembly OHEO01 (sample SAMEA3879602, study PRJEB24766) | human gut metagenome | biome: human-associated habitat; feature: feces | place: USA | collected 1985/1987
CCGGTGGATGACGGCGAAACCGTTACAAGCGGAACGGATAAATCCGTTCCCTACGAGCGATAGATTTGAGTTCCGGCAAAACCGCGACACGGGCGATCAATGATCGCCCCTACGGCTATGGATTTTTGTGCCGACAAAGTCACAACAAACGGAACGGGCAAGCCCGTTCCATACAAGGGTGCGTCCTAAAATTCAGCAACGCACTTACGTTGCGCGAGGCAGCCACAGTTTTCTCCGCGCCCTCGAACCGGGCAACAAAAGCCTTTGCCGCATTCACGTTGTGCGAGGCAGCCATGGTTTTGCACGCACCCTCGACACCGGGCTACCGCAATATGCGTATCCGTAGGTGCCCCAATGCGCCACTAAAAAAACACGAACGACCATAGTCGTTCGTGTTTTTTCCATAATTAAAGAAGAGAGGTGTAGATGTGAACAAAAGCTCGCACTGTGTTGATTTTTTCCCGACGGCGTCCTGAACCGCCGCCGGGGGCTTATCACATATTGATGGAGGCTTTTTGTGATTTTAATTTACTACTTCCGCGATAGGATTTCAGCTCCAAAACGGCTCTCTCCAGCTCCAAACGGGCAAAGTTAGTCCGCCGGGCGCATTTTTTCCATTGCCGCGACGTGCTGTTTGATCGCGAGGAAGGACTCGTCGCTTATGATGTGCTCCATCTTGCACGCATCCTCGGCCGCGGTCTCGGCGCTGACGCCGAGCATCTCGAGATATCGGGTCAGCAGCGTGTGGCGCTCGTAGATCTTCGCAGCGACCTCGACGCCGGACTCGGTGAGGCTCAGATGCCCCAGCTCGTCGGAAACGAGATAGCCGCCGCTTTTAAGCAGCCCGACCGCGCGGCTGACGCTCGGCTTGGAATAGCCCATGTACTCGCCGACATCTATCGCGCGTACATCCTTATACTTTTGGGACAAAATATATATCGTTTCGAGATACATCTCACCCGATTCCTGCAAATTCATTTGATCTTCTCCAATGCTTACAATAATACAATATAAAATATAGCACAACACTTAAACAAATTCAAGGAAATACTTAATCCCTACAAGGCGAGTAGGATAATATGCACAATTTTGACGGTTAGCGAATGCTAACTAATTGTGCAAGTCACCAAACCTTGTGACAGGGGCTTGACAATGGCAAAATAAGTGCTATTATTCATGGCAGTTAGTGAGAGCTAACTTTAATTTAGCCCCACGGTTAGCGGACGCTAATCAAAAAGGAGAAAGGATATAGAATGATGCCTTTAACATTAGCGGCAGTCGGCGAGGATAACACAATCCAGCGTATCGCCGGCAAGCCTGAGGTGAAAAAGCACCTCGAAAACCTCGGCTTTGTCGTCGGGGGCAATGTAAAAGTCTTAACTGCCGTTGGCGAGAATGTCATCGTCAAGGTAAAAGAAGCCAGGATCGCAATAAGCGCGGAAATGGCTCAGAAAATATATGTGTGAGGAGCAGAAACATGAAGACTCTGAGAGACGTTAAGATCGGCGAGACCGTGACCGTCAAGAAGCTCCATGGCGAGGGCGCGATAAAGCGCCGCATCATGGACATGGGAATTACCAAAGGCGCCGAGGTCTATGTCCGCAAGGTCGCTCCCCTGGGCGATCCCATTGAGCTCACCGTCCGCGGCTATGAGCTTTCTCTGCGCAAGGCAGATGCAGAAAAGATCGAGGTGGAATAATGGAAAAGAACATTAAAATTGCCCTTGCGGGCAACCCGAACTGTGGTAAGACCACACTGTTCAACGCGCTGACCGGCTCGAACCAGTTCGTGGGCAACTGGCCCGGCGTCACCGTTGAGAAAAAGGAAGGCAAGCTCAAGAAGTTTGACGGCGTAACGGTCGTTGACCTTCCGGGCATCTATTCGCTTTCTCCGTACACCCTCGAGGAGGTCGTCGCGCGTAACTTCCTGCTCGGCGAGCGCCCCGATGCAATACTCAACATCATCGACGGCACCAACCTCGAGCGTAACCTTTATCTGACCACCCAGCTGATCGAGCTGGGCATCCCCGTTGTCGTTGCGGTCAACATGATGGATATCGTGCGCAAGAACGGCGACGTTATAAACATTAAGGAGCTGTCCCATCAGCTCGGCTGCAAGGTCATGGAGATCTCCGCGCTCAAGGGCGACGGCATTTCCGAGGCCGCTGCGGCTGCGGTCGATGCCGCGAAAAACGGCAAGACCATCCCCATGCACTCGTTCTCCGGCGTTGTCGAGCACGCAATCGCTCACATCGAGGAGGCCGTCCTGCACGAGCTGCCCGAAGAGCAGCAGCGCTGGTACGCAATCAAGATCTTCGAGCACGATGACAAGGTACTTGCAAAGCTCGCCATCAAGCCCGAGATCATGCAGCACATCGACGCGGACATCAAGGCCGCCGAGGATGAGCTTGACGACGATGCCGAGAGCATCATCACCAACGAGCGCTACCTCTACATAGCATCCATCATCAAGGCATGCTACAAGAAGAAAAACGCCGGCAAGCTCACCGCTTCCGACAAGATAGATAAGATCGTCACCAACCGTTGGCTGGGCCTGCCGATCTTCGCGGTAGTCATGTTCTTTGTCTACTGGGTCGCAATGGTCGCCGTCGGCGCACCGGCTACCGACTGGGCAAACGACGGTGTGTTCGGCGACGGCTGGCACCTGCTGGGCATCGGCTCTGCCGACTATAACGACACGAACGACGAATACACCGCAGCTATCCAGGCAGTCAGCGCGTTCCTCGGCGAGGATGTTGACGTTGAAGCAGACGACTTCGACGCAGACGCACTGCTTGCCGATATGAAGGCTCTCCAGACCACCGACAAGACCGCAACCGTTGACGTCGAGGATGAAGAGACCCTCGCGATCAACACCATGACTGCTTATTATGACGCACTTCCCGAAGGCGCTGACAAGATGGACGACGTTGTCCAGATGACCTATGTTGATGCAGTTGCCTACCTCGAGGAAAACGGCTTTGACGCTCCCGATCCTGCTGATTTCGGCGTATGGGTACCGGGCATCCCCGTTCTCGTCGGCGACGGCCTTGACGCTGCAAACGCAGCCCCCTGGCTCAGCGGCCTTATCAACGACGGTATCGTAGCCGGTGTCGGCGCGGTCCTCGGCTTCGTTCCCCAGATGCTCGTCCTGTTCCTCATGCTCGCCTTCCTCGAGGCCTGCGGCTACATGGCGCGTATCGCCTTCGTTCTTGACCGTGTGTTCCGCAAATTCGGCCTCTCCGGCAAGAGCTTCATCCCCATGCTCATCGGCGTCGGCTGCGGCGTTCCGGGTGTCATGGCTTCCCGTACCATCGAAAACGAGCGTGACCGCCGCATGACGATCATGACCACGACCTTCATCCCCTGCGGCGCAAAGGTTCCGTTCATCGCAATGATCGCCGGCGCACTGTTCGGCGGCAGCGCATGGGTATCCACCTCGGCATACTTCATCGGCATGGCGGCTATCATCTGCTCGGGCATCATGCTCAAGAAGACCAGACGCTTTGCAGGCGACCCGGCTCCCTTCGTTATGGAGCTTCCGGCATACCACATGCCCACCCTCGGCAACGTTCTCCGCTCCATGTGGGAGCGCGGCTGGTCCTTCATCAAGAAGGCAGGCACCATCATCCTGCTCTCGACCATCTTCGTATGGTTCACCACCTACTTCGGCTGGGTCGACGGCACATTCCAGATGCTCTCCGAGGATCAGATCGACTCCTCCATCCTTGCCAAGATCGGCAACGCGATCGCCTGGATCTTCAGCCCGCTCGGCTGGGGCAACTGGCAGGCAACCGTCGCATCCATCACCGGCCTTGTCGCAAAGGAGAATATTGTCGGTACTCTCGGCATCCTCTACGGCGGCGGCGACGGCACCGTTTACCAGAACATCGCAGCAGCCTTCACCGGCATAACCGCATACTCCTTCCTCGTGTTCAACCTCCTGTGCGCTCCCTGCTTTGCAGCAATCGGCGCAATCAAGCGCGAGATGAACAACCGCGGCTGGACCTGGTTTGCCATCGGCTATCAGTGCGGATTTGCTTACTGCATCGCCCTGATGATCAATCAGTTCGGCAGCGTTTTCGTCGGCAAGACCAACGTCATCGGCCTGATCTTCGCAGTCGCGATCCTGGCACTTATGATCTACATGCTCTTCCGTCCCTACAAGGAAGCTGAGACCCTCAGCACCAAGGAAGCCGTAGGCGCAAAATAAGCAGCATAACTTAAAAACATAACTTAACGAATAATTTTCAAAGGAGGAATAAGCAATGCTGGAATGGTTAACGGCCAATCTCGGAACGATACTGATAAGCGCCGGACTTATCGTCATCGTGGCGCTCATAATCCGGTCGATCGTCAGGGATAAGAAGGCAGGCATATCCTCCTGCGGCGCAAAATGCGGCGGCTGCGGAGCCTGTGCCATGGCCGGGAAATGCCACGGCGGCTCCGGCTGCGGCGGCAGCGCCCTCAGGGATGTTAAAAACCTGAAGCATCAGAACACCTAAAATTCTGACGGGAGGTGCATTCTTTCCCCAATATGCACCTCCCGATTTTACAAACAGGAGTAAGTGATGACTAACCCCAAGCTTGCGGTTTCCGCCTCGGTGGTTCGATATCTTCTCGCCCTCGATGCGCTCAAGGGCGCCGGCGGAATAAGGACGACCGACGTTGCGCGATATCTCAACATCAAAAAACCGAGTGCGCACACGATGCTCAACAATTTAAAAGACGCCGAGATCCTGACGAAGGATGAGCTTGGCATAGCGCACCTGACAGGCTACGGAGTTGAGCTTACGCAGCAGTGCCGACGCTATTACAGCGCCGTTGCCGCGACTCTCGCGCGCACTCTGCCGCCTGCGGCAGATATAAAAAATGCAGCATGCACCCTTGTGGCGGAGCTTGACGAGCAGGTGCTCGAGGAGCTGTGCGCCCGATGCGGCGCGGAAGGGACACTTAATGTATCTTGAGATCCGTGATCTTCACAAATCCTTCGGCAGCGGAGACAGCCGCTGCGAGGTACTCCGCGGCATAAGCTGCGGCATTGAAAAAGGACACATATGCGTCTTGCTGGGGCCGTCCGGCTCCGGCAAATCGACGCTTCTGAATATAATCGGCGGCATCGAAACTGCCGACTCGGGCAGCATCGGCATCGGCGGACAGAAGATCGCCGCGATGAGCCAAAGGGAGCTTTCGCTGTATCGCCGCAAGCACCTGGGCTATGTTTTCCAGTCGTATAACCTCATCCCGAACCTGACGGTCAAGGAAAACATCGAGGTCGGCGCGTATCTTGCCGATAAGCCCCTGCCGACGGAGGATATCCTCAAAACGCTCGGCCTGTGGGAGCACCGTGACAAGGTGCCCTCGCAGCTTTCCGGCGGCCAGCAGCAGCGAACGGCCATCGGCAGGGCGATAATCAAAAACCCCGACATCCTGCTGTGCGACGAGCCGACGGGCGCGCTTGACTACAAAACCTCCAAGGAGATACTCGATCTCATTGAGCGCGTGAACAAAAAATACGGAAACACCGTTATCCTTGTCACGCATAACGACGCCATAAAGCGCATGGCCGACCGCGTTATCCGCCTGCGCGACGGTATGATACGCTCGGATGAGCTAAACGCCGAGAAGCTCAGTGCAATGCAGCTCGACTGGTAAGGGGGCGCGGACGCTTGAAAAATCCACTAAGCCGCCGCCTGCTGCGCGAGCTGCGGCAGGATATCGGCAAATACATCGCCCTGTTTCTGTTTTTGATGCTCACAACGGGCTTTATCTCGGGCTTTCTCGTCGCCGACGGCAGCATGGTCAGGGCATATGACGAAAGCTTTGAAAAATACAATATCGAAAGCGGCCACTTCATCCTTGAGGATAAGCTGCCGGACGAGACGAAAGCAAAGCTTGAAGCTGCCGGGGTTTCGGTGTATGAGCTTTTTTACAAGGAAGCAACGCTCAATAACGAAAATACCGTGCGCATTTTCCAAAACCGCAGCGAGGTCAATAAGACCGACGTGCTCGAAGGCCGCCTGCCCGAGAGTAAGGGCGAGATAGCCGCCGACAGACTGTATCTTGAAAATAACGGCCTTACGATCGGCGATGAGCTTGCCGGGCTTAAAATAACGGGCGCCGTCGCACTGTCGGACTATTCGGCGCTGTTTAAAAACAACACCGACATGATGCTCGACGCGAACAAATTCTGCGTCGCCGTCGTGACGCCGGAGACCTTCGGCGAAATTGACGAAAACGTTCACCTGTGCTATGCTTGGCTCAATAACGACAAAACGCTCAGCGATGAGCAGTGCCGCGATAAATCCGACGAGCTTGGCGAGATCCTCGCTGCCGACTGCGGCATAAGCGATATCGTCGAGAGAAGCGAAAACCAGGCGATAAGCTTCACCGGCGAGGATATGGGCGGCGATAAGGCAATGATGACGACGCTTTTGTACGTCGTGATCGTCATTCTCGGCTTTGTGTTTGCGATAACCACGCGCTCGACGATCGAGCAGGAATCCGGCACTGTCGGAACGCTGCTTGCCTCGGGCTACACAAGGGGCGAGCTTATCCGCCATTACATGACGATGCCCATTATCGTCACGCTCATTGCCGCCGTGATCGGCAACGTGCTCGGCTACACGGTGTTTAAAAACGTGTGCGCGGCGATGTATTACCACAGCTACTCACTTCCGACCTACGTCACCGTCTGGAGCGCCGAGGCGTTTGTGAAAACAACGCTCGTTCCCTGCGTGCTCATCGCGCTGACGGTTTACCTCGTGCTTTGGCGCGTGATGCGCCTGCCGGTGCAGAGCTTTCTGCGCCATGATCTGCGCGTGCGAAAAAAGCAGTTCGTTCCGCGCCTCAAGTCCGGCGGCATAACCGAGCGCTTCCGCAAGCGCGTGATTTTGCAGAACCGCAGCGCCTACATAACGCTGTTTGTCGGCATCCTGTTTGCAAACATCCTGCTGCTGTTCGGCCTTATCATGCCGCCGGTGCTGGATAATTTCAAGACCGAGGTGCTCGAAACAAAGTTTGCCGACTATCAGTACATCCTCAAGACCCCGACGCTTACGGAAAACGAAAGCGCCGAGCCCTTCTGCCTTGCCTCACTTGAATACGACGATGAGGAGATCAGCGTTTACGGCATAAAGGCAGACTCAAAATATGCCGATTTTTCTTATCTCCCGGCGCACAGGGATAATATCCTCGTATCCGAGGGCTTTTTGGAAAAGTACGGTCTCTCCGCCGGCGATAAGATAACGCTGCACGAAAAATACGGCGATAAGGAGTACACCTTCAACGTGTTCGGCACCGCCGACTACGCCGCCGGGCTTGCCGTTTTCATGGACAAGACGAGCTTTAACGAGAACTTTGACCTCGATATGCGCTTTTTTAACGGCTATTTTTCAAACGAAAGGCTCACCGATCTTGACCCCGAGGCCGTGTCCACAGTTATAACCGAGCACGATCTCACCGTTATTGCCGATCAGCTGACCGATTCGATGGGCTTCATGTTCCCACTCATGTGCGGATTTTCGCTTGCGCTGTATATGCTTTTGGTGTATCTGCTCTCAAAAATGATAATCGAGAAAAATGCGCAGAGCATATCCATGCTCAAGATCCTCGGCTACACGCCGCGCGAGATAAGCTCGCTTTATAACTCGGCAACGGCCATCGCCGTCGGCGTGTCGCTCATCGTGACGATCCCGATCTCGGCGCTCATCATGAAGTGGCTGTTTTACTACTACATGCATGAAATGAGCGGCTGGGTCTCGTTCTATATCGCGCCGTGGATATGGCCGGCAATGCTCGGCCTCGGCGCGGCGGCATATTTCATCGTTCATCTTATACAAACAAAACGCCTTGGAAAGATCCCCTTGGCGCAGGCACTGAAGAATATGGAGTGATATTTATGCAATACGTTATTTTCGGTATTATTCTCATAGCTTTTGCCGTGTTTGTGATCAAAAGCTACGCAAAAAAGCTTGCCGCCGGCTGCTGCGGAGCGGGCGGCGATACGGCCAAAAAGGTGAAGGTAGCGGATAAAAACAAGGCGCACTATCCCTACGCTGCGACCCTCACCGTTGACGGCATGATGTGCGCGGCCTGCGAAACGCGCGTTGAAAACGCCCTCAATGCCATCGACGGCGTGTGGGCAAAGGCAAGCTCCGGCGCGGGCCGGGTGGATGTTCTCATGAAAGCCCCCGTCGATGAGGACACCCTGCGCAAGACGATAAACGATCTTGGCGTTTACACTCTGATGAAAGCGGATATCCACGATGCAAAGCAAAACTGAGGCATACTCCGGCGCCGAGGGCAGCTACCGCGTTACAAGCTACAACGTTTTCCCCGGCATCGAGCTTATCTACAACGACATAAGCCTTTATGAGCACGACTTCCGCCCCGAGGAGGGCAAGGCGCTGCTCGAGATCCACCACTGCCGCTCGGGGCGCATGGAGTGCAGGATCGGCGCGGACTTTTTCTACCTCGCGCCGGGCGACCTGTCCATAAGCCTTTCCGACGGGGCGATATCCCATTCAAGCTTCCCGACCGGGAGCTACGAGGGCGTGACGATACGCATAAACGGCAAGGACGCGCCGCGCTGCCTGTCCTGCTTCCTTGCAGACGTCAACGTTCAGCCGGATGCGCTGCGCGAAAAATTCTGTCCGCAGGGGCAGTGCTTCGTCGCGCGCTCGTCGCAGGCCATCGAGCACATCTTCTCCGAGCTTTACAGCGTGCCCGAGAGCATACGCAAGGGCTATTTCAAGGTCAAGATCCTTGAGCTTCTGCTGTTTTTGAGCGCAATGGAGCTGGACAGCTCCGCCCTTGCCGAGCGCAGGATATCCAACACTCAGGTCGAGCTTGCAAAGCGCATCGGCGCGTATCTTTCCGCGAATATGGACAGGCGCATAACGCTCGAGGAGCTGTCAAACAGCTTCCACATGTCGCAGTCGGCGCTGAAGTCCTGCTTCCGCGCGGTTTACGGCGAGTCCGTTTATTCCTACATCCGCGCACAGAAAATGCAGTGCGCAGCGGCCGATCTCCGGCGCTCGGAAATGAGCATCATGGAGATAGCCGGGCGCTACGGCTATGATAACGGCAGCAAATTTGCCAAGGCATTCCGCGATACCGTCGGCATGAGCCCGACGGAGTATCGAAATGCGGGATAGACAATTTGTATTATATGTGGTATATTAAAGCTGAGTAAGTATTTGCTCAACTTTAATATCTATATGATTAAAAAAAGGAGTAGATAATTATGAAGTTCCATATTGAAGACACCGCAAAAATGTTCGGCTACGGCGTACTGTTCGGCACTGCCGGCATCAAGATCCTCAGAAGCCGCGACGCAAAAACGCTTTACACCCACGTCACCGCCGCCGTTCTTCGCGCAAAGGACTGCGTAATGCAGACTGCCGACGATATCCGCTGCGATTGCCAGGATATCTATGCAGGAGCAAAGAACATCAACGAGCGCCGCGCAGAGGAAGAGGCTGCGGCAGTCATCGAAGCGACCGAGGCAGAGTAATGAAATGCAAAATTCTCAGCGAAATTGACGGCAGAATGCGCGTGCGTCTTTTCATGCCGCGCATGAGCCTAAAGCAGGCCGACATCGTTGAGGAATATCTCGGCGCTGTCGCCGGAGTCAAAAGCGTCAAGGTGTTCGACCGCAACTGCGACGTCGTCGTTGAATACTCCGACCGCGCAGCCGTCGTTTCGGCGCTTTCGGGCTTTTCGTTTGAAACCTGCGGCATAACCGAACCCAAGCCCACCGGCCGCGAGCTAAACCGCGAATATCAGGATAAGCTCGCCGGCGTCGTAATGCGCAGGGTGCTGAAAAAAGCGCTGCTTCCGGCGCCGTGGCGCGCGGCTATCTGCGTTGCAAAATGCTCGCAGTATTTTGCGCGCGGCGTAAAGTCGCTGTGGCATAAGCGGCTCGACGTTGCCGTCCTCGACGCAACGGCCATAACCGTTTCCGTTCTGCGCGGCGATACCGACACCGCGTCGTCTATAATGTTCATGCTCAAGATCGGCGATATCCTCGAGGAGTGGACGCACAAGAAGTCCGTTGACGATCTTGCGCGCACCATGAGCCTGAATGTTGACAAGGTGTGGGTCAAGCTTGGCGATACCGAGGAGCTTAAAAACATCTCCGACGTCAATGTCGGCGACGATATCATCGTGCGCATGGGCAGCATGATCCCGCTTGACGGCAAGCTCGTTTCCGGCTCTGCCGCGGTAAACCAGTCGTCCATGACCGGCGAGAGCATGCCCGTTCGCAAGGAGGTCGGCAGCTATGTCTACGGCGGAACGGTCGTCGAAGAGGGCGAGTGCGTCATAAGGGTCGAAAAAAGCCTCGGCAGCGGCCGCTACGACAGGATCGTCCACATGATCGAGGACTCGGAAAAGCTCAAGAGCGACACCGAGTCGCAGGCGTATCACCTTGCCGACAGGCTCGTGCCGTACAGCCTCGGCGCAACGGCGCTGACATGGCTGATAACGCGCAACCCGACCAAGGCGCTTGCCATACTCATGGTCGATTTCTCCTGCGCGCTGAAGCTTTCCATGCCGATAGCGGTGCTTTCGGCCATGCGCGAGAGCGGCGCAAACGGCATCTCCGTCAAGGGCGGCAAGTTCCTTGAGGCCATCGCCAAGGCCGACACCGTCGTTTTCGACAAAACCGGCACGCTCACCCACGCAAGCCCCGAGGTCGCCGATATCATAACCTTCGGCGGACACGAGCAGAACGAGATGCTCTGCCTCGCCGCCTGCCTTGAGGAGCACTATCCGCACTCGATAGCAAACGCCGTCGTTAACGAAGCCGTTGTGCGCGGTCTTAACCACGACGAGCGCCACTCCAAGGTCGAGTACGTCGTCGCCCACGGCATCCACAGCACCGTTGACGGTCAAAAGGTCGTCCTCGGCAGCCACCACTTCGTTTTCGAGGACGAGGGCTGCACCGTACCGGATGATGAGCGGGATAAATTTGCCTCGCTCCCCACGCAGTATTCGCACCTTTACCTTGCGATAAGCGGCGTTCTGGCGGCGGTCATCTGCATCGCCGATCCTCTGCGCAGCGAGGTGCGCGGCGTTATGGATTCCCTGCGCGCGCTGGGGCTTGACAAGCTCGTCATGATGACCGGCGACAGCGAGCGCACCGCGGCTGCCGTTGCAAAATATGCCGGCGTTGACGAATACTACGCCGAGGTGCTGCCCGAGGACAAGGCCGCGTTCATCCGCGCCGAGCACGAAAAGGGCCGCAAGGTCATCATGATCGGCGACGGCGTGAACGATTCGCCGGCGCTCAGCGAGGCCGACGCAGGCATTGCAATGTCCGACGGCGCGGCCATCGCGCGCGAGATCGCCGACGTCACCATCTGCTCGGACGATCTTGAGAGCCTCGTCACCCTCAAGCGCATTTCCGACGGCCTCATGCAGCGCATCCACGCAAACTATCGCTTCATCATTTCCTTCAACACCGGACTCATCGTCCTCGGCGTCGCCGGCGTTCTTCCACCCTCGACCTCGGCCCTTCTGCACAACATCTCCACATTGGCAATAGGGCTTCGCAGCATGCGCAACCTGCTGCCGTGACGTGTCTTTTGTGTTCATGCATCGTTAAACCCCTTGGAAATACAAAAAGTATTCCCATCGGGGTTTGCCTTGCCTGAACGCAAAATCCACAGCCACGGGTGACGCGTCTTTTGTGCTGGTACTGCGTTGAAGCTCTCGGAGATACACAAAGTATTCCCATCGGGGTTTGCCTTGCCTGAGCGCAAGACCCACAGTCACGGGTGACGTGCTTTTACGCTCAGGCTGCGTTGAAAATGGGGCAGAAAAGAGAAAAATCAAATATGTCTGTTTGGAGCCTTGTTCATTCCTTTTGGAGCGGATAAGGCTCCGTTTTTTATGGCATAATAAATACACAGTAAAACGATAGGATATAGTGTAGAATTTTGACGAGACATCACAAAGCCGGGGCTTTGTGATGTGGAGGATAAAATGAGCGACGAATTGGTAGTTTCGCAGTGCGCGCCGACGCTTGCGGGACTAAAAACCGCGAATATGTTTTCCGCCGAGTACGAAAGCCGCGAGGAAGTCACGGCCGAGCTGCGGCGGCTCAACGCCGTGCTCGTTCCGAGGGGACTGCGCATCGTGCCCATGCGGTTCATGCAAAGCCGCGTGCTTTTATATCTCTATCGTCCCGAGGCGCTGCGGCGCGACCTTGCCGACAGCGCGGCGCAGGATATTCTGCGCGAGTGCGGCTACGGCAAATGCAGCCGCGCCGAAAGCTGCCTGAGCTGCCTTATAGGCAGGCTCAGAAACAACGCCGATTTTCCGCACGAGGTCGGCCTGTTTCTCGGCTATCCGCCCGAGGACGTGCGCGGCTTCATCGAAAACCGCGCCTCCGGCTTCAAGCTCATCGGCTGCTGGAAGGTCTACGGCGACGTTGACGCGGCAAGAAAAAAGTTTGAAAGCTTCGAGAGCTGCACCCACCGCAGCCGCGGTAAGGCTCTCGATGAGATCATACAGTGAAAGGACGAATTTAAACATGAAAAAAGCAGTTGTATACTGGAGCGGCACCGGCAACACCGAGGCCATGGCAAAGGCAGTCGCCGAAGCGGCCGGCGCGGAGCTTTTCACCGCGTCCGAGTTCTCCGCGGCAAAGGCCGACGAGTTTGACGCGATAGCCTTCGGCTGCCCGGCAATGGGCGCAGAGGCGCTTGAGGAATCGGAATTCGAGCCTATGTTCGATGGCGTAAAGAGCCGCCTTGCCGGCAAGAAGGTCGCGCTTTTCGGCTCCTACGGCTGGGGCGACGGCGACTGGATGCAGATCTGGGAGGACGACTGCCGCGCAGCCGGCATTAACCTCGTCCATGAAAGCGTCACCTGCAACGGCGAGCCGGATGCTCAGGCGCTTGCAAAGTGCAAGGCCCTCGGCGCCGCGCTGTAAACACTCATAGATGCAAAAACTCTAAGGATTTTTCCTTAGAGTTTTTTAATTTTTTGTTAACAAACGCTTCACTCCATGGCGCGCGGAGAGTGGTATAATATAATTGTACGCTTGTATGGTTACATGGAGGGACAAAAATGAAGAAGTTCTCTTTTACTCAGCCGCTGACGCCGGATCTGTGCGGCAAGCAGCCTAAAATGCAGCCGCCTGCGGCGTTTTTGCTGTTTCAGAATGCAGCCAGCCTGCACGCCGAGGCCATCGGCAACGGCACCGCGGCGCTTGCCGAGCGCGATTGCTACTGGGTGGCGACGCACTCGAAGATCGATTTTTACAACGACGCGAATCTTTTGGACACGCTGACCGTTTCGACCTGGGTCAATCCTGCAAAGCCCAACGCCGTGCGCGGCTACCGTGGCTACGACATCTTCGTCGGCGATAAGCAGATCGCCGAGGGACTCACCGAGTGGGTCGTTTTAAACCGCGAAACGGGCTTTGTCCGCTTTTCCGAGTTCGGCTTCCCCGAGGGCTTTGGGTTTCAGGACTATGTCGCCTGCGGCGGCAAGCTCTGCCGCTTCCGCGATGAGTTTACCGATGATGACGAGGTCTATACCTTCACCGTGCGCACATCAAGTATTGATATAGGCCGGCACATGAACAACGTCGCCTATGTTCGCGCATTCCTCGACTGCTTCACCGCCGACGAGGTCGCGTCCATGCCCGTCAAGACCATGGAGGCGCGCTACATAACCGCCTGCATGGAGGGCGAGGAGCTTAAGATATTCAAAAAGCGCACCGACACGGGCTTTGTTCTCGGCGCTCGCCGCGCCGACGGCAAGTGCGCCGCGTTCCTCGGCATAACGCTTAAATAACGGCAAAAAATACGCTCCAGGCCGGTTGACGCAAGAAAACATACGGTTTTGAAAAGATCTTTTTCGCCCTGAGGTGTCCAAAGCCTTGAGAATACGTCAGTAATGCTCTGTGGCTTTGTCCTTGCAGGAACAAAAATCGCAGCTTCAAAACTGCAAAGCACCAAAAATGACGGAGCAAGTGCGAGGTCAAGGCGCGGCGGCGCAGGCATACTTTGTGTATACCAAGCCGTCGCAACGAAGACATTCGTGCTTGCTCCGCCATTTTGGGCGTGTGTTTTCTTGTGTCAGCCGGCCTTCTTGGGACGGATTTTTTTAATGCACGGCGGCGGTGCTCGGCTCGTCTGCGCGCTGATAGCACAGATAGTGGCCGAGTAGGCACAGCGGCACGGCTGCGAGCACGTCGAGGATCGAGTGCTGCTTCATGAACACCGTGGATGCGCAGATGAGCAGCGCCATGACGCACACGGCAAATTTCACCCACGGCTTTTGCAGCTTCCGGCAGTCGAGCAGGCCGAACATCGCAGCGACCGAGCCGAGAACGTGTATCGACGGGCAGACGTTCGTGTTCGTGTCAAAGGTATAGAACCAGCCGATGAACCGTGTCAGCGCGTTGTCGCGCGGAAACACCTCGGGCCGCAGGTTCTGGCATGTCGGGAACAGCAGGTAAATGACCATCGTTATCGTGTAGGTGCAGATGATAAAGCGCATCATCCGCTTAAACGCCGGAACGTCGAAGAAGAAGGTATACACCAATGTGCCTATCAGGTACACGAACCAAAACAGATATGGTATAAGGAACCATTCGCAGAATGGTATGGCGTCGTCAAACGCGCAGTGCATGACGTAGTACGAGCCGACGTGGTAAAACCGCTCGACGAACGAGAACATTATGCCGAACAGCGGCCAGAACAGCAGCAGCTTGACATGCCGGAACTCGTCGGTATTTATTTTGCTCAATCTAAAATTCCTATAATCCATCTTTTTAGAGGCGATTTAGCGCTGCTCCTATACATTTATATTGGTGCCCGGTTCGGGATAATGGTGGAAACCGTGCGTGCCTCGCGACCCAGTAGTGCAAGCTACGTTTTGCGCTTGCCCGGTTCGGGATAATGGTGGAAACCGTATTTGCCTCGCGTAACGCGAGTGCGATGCTGAATTTTGCGCCGCACCCATTGGCTCCTCTGTTAAGGGGAGCAGGCAGCTTTGCTGCCGAGGGGTTGAATAAAACCTATTAACTATCAGCTATCAGCTCTCCGCTGCGGCCACCGGTCGCTTGTAGGGAACGGATTCATCCGTTCCGTTGTGATGGTTTTGCCGGTAGTTCCCGGTCGTGCTGGCGCAAAAACCGTATCGGCACAATGTGAATGCGCAATCAAGAATCTGCGCCGTAGGCGCACACATTAATTATTCATTATTCATCATTCACTATTAATTCTCTGATTTATTAATTCTAATAAATCAGAGCAATCGCCTGCGGGCAGTTTTCAAAGCATATATCGCTGTGTGCGCCGCCGTTTTCGCCGTCGAAGGTCCATGTCTCCGGCTCATCGAAGATAAAGCGCGCCTTTTTTGTGTGCTTTATTATTATGTATTCGCTGCTCAGATCGTGGCTGAGCACCTTTGCCGCGAGCGTGGCCATGGCCGCCGCGTTGGGCAGTTTTTTTACGAGCACAAGCTCGTGCAGCCCGTCGCCCAGCTTTATCTCGTCACGCGGCAGGTCGATCAGACCGGCAACGGAGTAGGAGTTTGACATGCTGCCGTACAAAAACTCGCCGTCTATGCAGCCGTCGTCGTACTCGACTGTCACATGGCGGCTTTTGAGCGTTGAAAGGCTCTTGACCGCGCCCAGCAGATACGCCGCCTCGCCAAGCTGCTTCTTGGACTCCTGCGGAGTTGCGTAGCTGACCTCGGTGAACGCGCCGAAGGCCGCGACATAGTTGAAGTATCCTCCGTCGCGCCGTCCCTCGTCAAACTCGTGGGGTGTGCCGCCTATAAAATGCTGCGCACCGGCAAGAATGTCATTCTTCGGCAGGCCGATGGTGCGCGCAACGTCGTTTGCCGTGCCGATGGGGATATAGCCCACCTTCGGCCGCTCTGCAAGCGGCATAAGCCCGGCGATAGCCTCGGCAAGCGTGCCGTCGCCGCCCAGAACGAGCAGATACGGAAACGCGCCGGCATACTGCGTTGCAAGCTCGGTCGCGTGGCCGCGGCACTCGGTGAAATATAGGCTCACGGCGTACCCTGTGTCCGACAGCAGCCGCAGCGCATCCGGCAGCGACCTTTTGAAGCCGCCCTTGCCTGCGGCCGGATTTATTATCATCATTAGCGGAGTTTTCATCAAAAAAGCCGTCCTTTACGGTGGTTAAGCTGACGAGAGTCGAACCCATATCGGTTTTGACGGGCAGATTTTAGCCCATGCTGCGTTAAAGCACTCGACAATACGACAGCCCATCAAGACAAAAAAGGCGAAAATAGCCGGAAGGGCGCACTGACAGACGATATGGGTTCGGCTCTCGTCAGCTTTATCAATTTTATCACAAAATCTTCCCGGTTTCAACGTCTTATATTTGTTGAAATAATACGCAATGTATGTTATTGTATTGTTAGTATAGATGGGAGAGATTAAATGAATTATGTATTTCTTGGGGCGTTTGCCGCATTTTCCGCCGTGCACCTGTACGCAAGCTGGAAGTGCGACAAGATCCTGCGCGCCGTAACGAAGGTTTTTCTGCTGCCAACGCTGCTCGGATGGTATCTTACAACGGTTCAGATGCCACTTGATATCGTCATTGCCGCAGTGGCAACGAGCTGGCTGGGCGATGTCCTGCTGATATTTGGCACCGTTGGGTTTGCTGTCGGAGGATTCAGCTTTTTCATATCGCACCTGTGTTTCGCGGCGGCCTACTGCATGCACGTTGATTTTTCGCTCGTGCCCGTGTGGCTGATGATCCTTGCGGCAGCTGTGTACATTGCGGCGGTTGCACTGGTTTTCCGAGGACTTATCGGAAATGTGCGGCCGAAGAGCCTGTATGTCGGTATGATAAGCTACCTTATCATAAACGGGACTATGAACTGCTTTGCGCTGTTCCAGCTCGTGACGCTGCCGTGCTTTGCAACGGCCATAATGTATGCCGGCGCGATAAGCTTTTTCGTATCCGATTCGATTTTGTTTTACGTCCGCTTCCGGAAAGGCAGGCCGTTTAAAACGCACTTCGGAGTCATGCTTACATACCTGCTTGCGGAGTTTCTGATCGTTTCGGGATTTATCCTGCTGGCGGCATAAAACCGCATAAAAAACCGGCGTCGAATTTTCAACGCCGGTTTTTCTATATACTATTAACTATTACTTTTCGGCTGCAACGCTTGTCCTCTTGCCGACGGTAGAGCGCAGGATGAAGAGAACGACAATGGTCATTACGATGCCGATCGGCAGGCAGATCCACGCATTCTTAACAAAGCCTGCAATGATGAAGTTTACAAAGCTTATAAGGGCAACGGTCACTGCGTAGGGCAGCTGAGTCTGGACGTGCTCGATGTGGTTGCAGTTTGCGCCGGCAGAGGCCATGATGGTCGTGTCGGAGATGGGGGAGCAGTGGTCGCCGCAGACAGCGCCGGCGAGGCATGCGGAGATGCCGATCATCAGCAGAGGATCGCCGACCTTGAAGATGGGCAGAACGATGGGGATCAGTATACCGAAGGTGCCCCAGCTCGTGCCGGTCGCGAAAGCGAGCAGGCATGCAACGATGAAGATGATAGCCGGGAGCATGCTGAACAGACCGGCGGAAGCGGCCTTCATGACGCCCTCAACATAGGTTGCAGCGCCGAGCAGACCGGTCATGTTCTTCAGCGAGACCGCGAAGGTGAGGATGAGGATAGCCGGGACCATTGCGTTGAAGCCCTTGACTGCGCAGCTCATTGCGTCCTTGAAGGAGGTAACGCCGCGGCAGATCAGGTAGATGATGGTGAACACAAGTGCAACGAGCGAGCCCCAGGGCAGGCCGACGAATGCGTCCGTGTTGCCGAATGCGCCGACGAAGTCGCCCGCAACGCCGCTTTCGGGATCCCAGAAGCCGCCGACGTACATAAGGCCGATGATGCACATGATGATGAGAACGATGATGGGGATGAGCATATCCCACAGGGTTGCCTTGGTGCTTTCTACCTCCTCGTCGTTGCCGAGGGAGCCGAGGTTGCCCTTGAGTGCTTCAAGCTCGCTCTTTGCCATCGGGCCGTAGTCAAAGCCCATGACGATCATGCCGATTACGAACACGAAGGTCAGCAGGGAGTAGAAGTTGAAGGGGATTGCCTGGATGAAAAGCTGGATGCCGGAGATGCCGGAGTCGAGCTTTTCCGCAACGCCGGAGACTGCTGCCGCCCAGCTCGATACCGGGGCGATCATGCACACGGGAGCGGCCGTTGCGTCGATGATGTAAGCAAGCTTTGCGCGCGAGACCTTCTGGTTATCAGTCAGCGGACGCATGACCGAGCCAACGGTCAGGCAGTTGAAGTAGTCGTCGATGAAGATCAGAACGCCGAGGACGAAGGTGGCAAACAGCGTGCCTGCGCGGCTCTTGACGTGGCGCGCAGCCCACTTGCCGAATGCTGCGGCAGCGCCTGTGGAGTTAACAAGCGCGACCATGATGCCGAGGATGACGAGGAACATGAATATGCCCGCGTTATCCGAGATCGCCGGGGTGAAGCCCTCGGTGATCATCGCGTCAAGCGTGCCGACGGGGCTGAAGCCCGATACGAACAGCGCGCCGACGAGGATGCCGATGAACAGTGAGCTGTAGGTCTCCTTGGTGATCAGCGCAAGAACGATCGCGACGATCGGTGGGACCAGAGCCCAAAAGGTGTTTACAAATTCCATGATGTTTCTTCCCTTTTTCCTTTGAATTTTGAACAAAAAATCGAGCCATGACGCGATCATGACTCAACAGGAAAACATCTTGCCGGATCATGACAGCTCTCCGCATAAAGCGACAGTATGCAGAATATTCTCCTGCATCCCAGGCATCCGACCTCGGGAAAGCCGAACCCTTCGGCGATAGCCCCTTTCGCTTAACGCTTCCCGGCGTTTTAAACTAAGCTACTGATGGCGACCGCGCCTCTATCATGCCTTGTTCAATTGTACCTCTATTATATATGCATTTCAAACTTTGTCAAGTGTTTTTAGTGGCGATTTACCGCACCTACGAATACGTATATCTCCGGTTGCCCGACCGGAGACAATGGAGTAAACCGTATTTTTAGAGGCGCATTAAAATTTTACGGATACATTTATTGCAGTGTCCCGATTCGGGACATTTGAATAAACCGTAGTTGCCTCGCGTAACGTTAGTGCAGTGTTTAATTTTTGCACCGCACCCCTGTAGGGAACGGGCTTGCCCGTTCCGTTGCGATGGTTTCGTCGGCAGTTTCCGGTCGGGCTGACGCAAAAACCGTATCGGTATCAGTGCTGATGCG
>OHEO01000515.1_pt1 | contig 19196 bp, 8 predicted proteins | sample 1567311 | NCBI WGS metagenome assembly OHEO01 (sample SAMEA3879602, study PRJEB24766) | human gut metagenome | biome: human-associated habitat; feature: feces | place: USA | collected 1985/1987
TTATAGTATATCACCAACTAGCATTTGACCACAACCGCCCCCAGTGCTATATTATGTACAAAAAACGCGCATACAGAAAAGGAACAAACGCAATGAGCAGAAATGATGAAAACAATTATACACTGCGTCCTCTTACTATAGATGACGCTGAAGAATACAATGCACTCTTAAGATATGCCTTTCAGGTAACAGAACAGGAGCTTGCTGAGACAGGCTGGAAGGATGATGAGATTACCCAGTCCAAATTCCCGGTTCTTCAAAGAGCTGATGTACTTGGCTGCTTCAATGGTAATGATCTGATTGCACAGTTTGCGGTGTATCCACTTGATATGAACATTTACGGTGTTAAATACAGCGTAGGCTTCGTTACAAGCGTATGTACTTATCCTGAATACACAGGACATGGAATTATGAAAAGACTGATGATTCAGAGCCTTATACGAATGAGAGATGCTCACAAATCATTTGCTTTGCTGTATCCATATTCAATTCCATTATACCGTGGTCTTGGCTGGGAAATTATCTCTAACAAGATGACTTATACAATTAAGGATACGCAGATTCCAAGAAAGCTTAATGAGCCTGGTTATGTCAGACGAGTTTCATGGGACGACAAAGAATTTAAAGAGCTTCATACCAAATTTGCTGAAAAGACACATGGCTGTCTATATAGAAACAACCTTGCATGGGAAGAATACTGGCGATGGGACGAGGACGACACATCTGTTGCCATCTATTATTCTAAGGACGATGTACCTTACGGATATATGGTATACATGATAAGTTCTGATGTCATGCATGTTAAAGAAATGATTTATCTTAACCGCGAGGCACAGCTTGGCTTGTGGGAATTCATACATGCCCACGATTCAATGATTGACGAGGTCCGTGGAAACAATTACTACAGTGAGCCAATCGCATTTGAACTCGATGACAGCGATATTAAAGAGACAATCCGCCCATACACAATGGGGCGAATTATTGATATCAGACAGTTCTTTGCCAAATATGCCTGCGACCCGGACGAACCATCTGTATGCATACGCTTCTACATTGAAGATGACCTTCTCGCATGGAACAACGGTTACTTTACATACCTTTTTGATAATGGCAGATGTATTGAAACCGAACAGCAGCCTGATTACGAAGTATCTATGTCAATCGGCACATTAACTACATTAATGCTTGGTTACAAGACTGCTGAAAAGCTTCACGTCATGGACAAGATACAGGCATCAGATGAAGCTGTTGAACATCTGGATGACATACTTTTTCATAGAATTCCGTATGTGTCAGATTATATCTGATTATGATGCTGATATGATTTTTTAACACAAAAGCCCATAGAATCTGCTTCTATGGGCTTTCCTATCAATTATTATTCAATTTCTCATTCCTTATAACCAATATTATTGTTACCAAAACATTTGTCATATGAAATACCTGTTAATTTCTCAATTACATTTCTTGTTTCCTCAGAAACGTCCTCTTTTCTACCACCTGCATGGACTCTGTCAAGCTCGTCAATGACAATCTTACACCTGTATAGAAGAATGGCAGTGGTGAATCCTTGCCAAGCATTCCGATGAAGAAGCATAAGCGGAATACCTGTAAGTATAAAGAATCTTCTTCGTCCAAACTTCCTTCCAAGCTTAGTTCTGTAAAAACTGTCTGTAATAAAACCCATCAAAGGATTAAGAATTACATCAAGATATGTCGCAATTGAAAATATAAGCGTAGCCTTAACAACTGACATATTACAAAATGTCAAGTGTTAAAAAATAGACAGTTTAATAAAAATGTGCTATAAAATTTATATCATTAACATTTTTTTGGGGGTATTTATGTTAAATATTACAGAAAAATCAGAAGGTGAAGCAGCTAAAGATTATGTACTCAGACAGCTTATTTACAACATTGTCCACACTAACCTGCTGCCAGGTCAGAAGCTTGAAGCACCTGAACTCTGCTCACTTATGAATGTCAGCAATAATCCTTTACGCGAAGCAGAATTAGAACTTGCACAGTCAAAACTGATAGAGATAAAGCCTAAGATTGGAGCATTTGTATCATATGTTAATTCAGATATTGTAGAACAGCTCCGCGACTTACGCTGTGTACTTGAGGCACAGCTTGCAGTTGAAGCATGCGATATACTGACAAAGAACCAGCTTGATTCATTATATGAAAATGTAGCTTTATGGGAAATGTATATCAAACGCGGTGATGAAGAAAAGATTTTCACACTTGATAAAGAATTTCACGGAAGTCTGTATAAAATGTGTGGCAAAACAGTTTGGTATAACCTTGTAGAAAGCATGGCACCACATTTTGACAGAACTACAATATTAAGTTTCAGATGCAAGGAAACAGGAAGAATCCTGAAAGACCATGGTGAACTTGTAGCTGCCATTGAGAAGAAAGACAAAGAAAAAGCTGCCCATATATCGCAGAGACATATGAGCAGATATTCTGAAAATATTGATGCAATCAGGAAAATGTTCCCTGAATACTTTAATGATTAAATACGTGTTGTCCACTTTCCGCAGTCCCACACATCAGTCGCAAGACCATCGTAGAACTCTGGTTCGTGGCAGACCATAAGTATACTGCCCTTATATGCCATAAGGGCTCTTTTTAATTCATCCTTGGCATCCACATCAAGGTGGTTAGTAGGCTCATCAAGTACAAGAATGTTGCTCTCCCGGTTAATCAGCTTGCACAGACGCACCTTTGCCTGTTCTCCACCAGAAAGAACCTTAACCTTGCTCTCGATATGCTTGGTTGTAAGACCGCATTTGGCAAGAGCTGAACGAACCTCATACTGTGTATATCCCGGAAACTCCTGCCATATCTCCTCAAGACATGTAGTTTCAATTCCAGCCGGAGTCTCCTGCTCGAAATATCCTATCTCAAGATAATCGCCCTGCTCAACATCACCTGACAGAGGCTTGATAAGTCCTAATATACTCTTCAATAATGTAGATTTACCTATACCGTTAGCACCTGTAAGCACAATCTTCTGGCCTCGCTCCATCTCTAAGTTAAGCGGACTTGAAAGCGGCTCATCATAACCGATAACAAGGTCGTGTGTCTGGAAAATATATCTTCCCGGTGTTCTCGCAGTCTTGAAATTAAACTCTGGCTTTGGCTTCTCTGCCGCCAGCTCTATAATATCCATATTATCAAGCTTCTTCTGTCTCGACATCGCCATATTTCTTGTGGCAACTCGTGCTTTATTTCTTGCAACGAAATCCTTAAGCTCCGCAATCTCCTGCTGCTGCTTATTGTAAGCTGCCTCAAGCTGCGCCTTCTTCACAGCATACACCTTCTGGAAATTATCATAATCACCCGTATAACGGTTCAGTTCCTGATTATCCATATGATAAATAACATTTATAACACTGTTAAGGAATGGAATATCGTGCGATATCAGTATAAATGCGTTCTCATAGTCCTGCAGATATCTCTTAAGCCACTCAATATGCTCCTTATCAAGATAGTTAGTAGGCTCATCAAGAAGAAGGATGTCCGGTTTTTCAAGAAGCAGCTTTCCAAGCAGTACCTTAGTTCTCTGTCCGCCTGAAAGCTCAGTTACATCTTTATCAAGTCCAAGTTCCGATAGTCCCAATGCTCTTGCAACTTCCTCAACCTTCGCATCTATCATATAGAAATCATGCATTGTAAGAAGGTCCTGAATAGTTCCCGCTTCCGCCATCAGCTTGTCCATTTCTTCTGGTGATGCGTCGCCAAGCCCGGCATATATCTCATTCATCTGATTCTCCATGTCATACAGAAAGTCAAATGCTGATGCAAGCACTGACTGGATTGTCATGCCCTTCTCAAGCACAGCATGCTGGTCGAGATATCCAACTCTGACATTCTTTGCCCACTCAACCTTTCCCTCGTCAGGCATAAGCTTGCCTGTTATTATATTCATAAATGTGGATTTACCTTCGCCGTTGGCTCCCACTAATCCAATCTTATCAAGCCTGTTAAGCTGGAAAGACACATTGTTAAATATCGCTCTGTCGCCAAATCCGTGTGTAAGTCCGGTTACTGTAAGTAAACTCATATCTGATATCCTTTTCTTTAATAAATTTATTAAAATATTATAAGATATTATGGCTATTATTGTAAATACCTTAAACATCTGTTAAAATGTGGAGTTGTGTTTGTATACACATATTTACAAAATAATCCAAACAAAAGGAGGATTCCATGTCAGAAGATTTCGAAATTTTATATTCTGATTCTAAAGAATCTGGTTCACATCATTCACATCACCATTCTGATGGAGAACATCACAGTTCGCATCACCACTCTGATGAATCACACCACAGTTCACATCATCATGGTTCACATAGACACTCTAAGCAACGCAAGCGCAGAAAACGCATACTTATAATTACTTTGAGCATTGTCGCATGTCTGCTGATTGCCATTGGTGTTGGCGGTGCTTATGGCTACAAGATTGCTAAACGCGAGGTCGCTGATGTTAAACAACAGGCTTACACTCTTAAGGCTGACCTTAAAAATGTTATGGCTGGACTTAAAGCACAGGACCCTGTTGCCACAGAAACTGCATGTGACCAGCTTGATGTAGCAATTGAAGATATTAATAAAACATTTGACAAAAAAATATGGAAGACAGCTTACAAAATCCCTAAATTCAAAGGATATATTGATTCTGTCAAAGAACTTCTTGATCTCGTTCAGGAAGCTTCCTCAGATATTGCACGTCCAACAGTTGCTGTACTTAATGACTATCCGCTTTCAGGACTTAAAGTTGATGATGGCTTCAGCATAACCACTATCAACGCATATCTTTCACTTCTTGAAGATATAGAGCCTAAGATAGACCATATAGTTACAGCAATGAATCAGGTTGATCTCCCAATGGGACTCAACAGCATGATTTCAGACTATTCTGTACAGATTGCTTCAATGACAGGTTCATATGATAATCTCAAAGAGTTCCTTCCTCTATTCAAAACATTTATAGGAGACGGCTCTGACAGAACATATCTGCTTGCTGCACAGAATTCATCAGAAATCCGTGCTTCTGGCGGTTTCCCTGGTTCTATAGGTACAATCCGCATTCGTGATGGGGTACTTACAATTGGTGATTTCAGCAGTGTATACAAGGTTCTCGCTTCCTATACACCTTCCGCTGCTAATATAACAGCAGAAGAAAAAGAGCTTTTCGGCTCATGGATGAACGGCCCAAGAGATGCATGTTTTGACCCTGATTTTGAAAGAGTTGCATATATATGGGCACTCGCATACGAACAGAAGAATTCCGAACACGTTAATGGTGTTGTTTCTCTCACACCAGCTATTATTCAAGGAATGCTTGAATATATAGGTAATGTAACACTTTCAGATGGCACAGAATTAACAAGTGAAAATGCTACAAAGGTTCTGCAGTATGACCTTTATTACAAGTATCTTAATGCAAATGCTTCTGCTACTGCTGGAGATTATGTTGATGATTTATTTGCAGAAACAGCCAAAGCTACTATGTCAAAGCTTGTATCTGATTTTGACGTCAAGAAGGCTGGTGATTATTATAAGGTATTCTCAGACGGTGCTAAAAACCGTACAGTCATGATGTGGATGGAAGATGAGGAAGAACAGGAATTTGTTAAAAATGCAGGCTGCTCCGGTGGACTTAACGAAGATCCGGAAAATCCGGAAACCGGTGTTTACTTTAGCATTTCTGATCCTTGTAAGCTTGGCTGGTTCTTAGATATTGATACTGAAATCGGTGAACCGGTTGTTAATGATGATGGCACAAGAACATATGATGTAACAGCTACTTATAGCAATGTATTAAGCAATGCTGACAAAGTTAATGCTGGAAATTATATACTTGGAAGCTACGGCGGAACAATCACTGGTTATATCCATATATTTGCTCCTGCTGGTGGAACAATCTCAGATATAAAAACTAGCAATGGCGGAAGAATGTATACAGGTACTTACCACAACCTTGATGTTGCATATATGTTTGGCAACTCAATTGCTCCTGGTGCGAACATTACAATTACTTACAAAGTAACAACCGCTGCTGGTGTAACAACTCCTCTTGGAGTTAATTCAACACCTACTCTGCAGAATTACAGATAAAAATGCTTATATAAAAACTGGCTGGTGATATGATTCACTCATATCACCAGCCATTATTATTATCTGTTTAACTGTTATTATCTTACTGCTTTCTTCTTTCTAGAAATCTCAATAACAACTACTCCTGCAGAGATAATCATTGCCAATGCAAATGGTACTGCATGCATTGTATCTCCTGTCTGTGCTGCAGGTGCTTTCTCTGATGAATCTGTTCCTGTTGATGGAACATTTGCATCATCCTTATTATCAGGTGTTGAAGGTGTTGGATTAACCTCTTCGCTGCCTGCTGTAAGCTTAGGAATAACTGTTACATTAGTCTTCTCTGTACAACCTGCATGTAAGCAGTGCTGTGACTTAGAGCCTTCTTCTGTAGTAGTAGCTTCCTTATCTACTGTGAACTCGTTGGCAAATTCATGTCCAAGGGCTTCGATTTCTCTTGTTTCTTCATGTCCACATACTGTACATATTCCATGCTTTTCACCCTTTTCTGTACATGTTGCTTCCTTAGTTGTTGTCCACTCAAATACATGAGATACAACTTCACCAGCCTGTGGCTTAACGCTTATTGCTTCTTCACTTGTTGTATCAAGTCTTGCACCAACATTATCGCTTAATACACCGCTCTTAATAACTAAGAGATTATGCATATCAATTGTTCCATCTGCATTTCTTGATGGTCTAATTGTTGTATCTACACTTTCGAACCACTCATCTGTAGCCTTCTGACCAAGATTATTGTATGATTCTGAACCATTATAAATGTAGTTATCATCTCCGTGCTGTGAGAATGGAATAAGGTCTGCCTTAGCAGTTAAATCTGCCTTAGACATAGATATAAGGCCGCTAACCTTCCACTCCTTAAGCATAGAATCCATTGTATTAAGACCTATGCTATATGAATTTGCATTACCATTGTTGTAAGCTGTACATCTTGTAATAGAGATATCAGGACAGCTGTTACTTGTTATTCCCTTTGCATGATTTCCAAATGAAACACAGTTAATAAGCTTATGTCCTCCCTTAAGATATCCTCCACCTAACTTAAATCCGTTACCTTCACCATAGTTATAACCTGCAGCAGTTACATCATCTGTTGTAAGCCATCCATTGTTGTATGCTACACAATTTTCAATTGTAACTGAACCAATTGTACCAGATACTGACTTAGCATAGAGATCCCAGCCATCATCAATATTGTTATGTGATATACAACCATAGAATCTGTTGCCTTCACCACATGTTAATTTTGCTGCAAATCCATCTGCATCATTTCTTCCTGCATCACAGTTATCAAATGACTCACAGTTCTTGATAAGATTTCCTGTTGGCCATAACTTACCCTGAATTCCTGCATAGTTATCAGCTCCACCATTTCTGCTTATCTGAATACCGCTGTTTGCCGCATGATTTACTGTACACATATCTATTGTATTATAGTTACCGCTTACCTGAATACCTACCCCTGATGAATCCTTTACATATAAACCATATACATGCCAATAACTTCCGATTACTGTAAGACCTGCGCCTGACAATACAACACCATCAGTTCCATCTGTTGAGATTGATTCTGCAACAAGATTAATTGGCTTATCTGCTGTTCCGCATACACTTCTGTTAATTGTAATCCATTTATCATATACACCATTCTTCATAAGAATAGTCTGTCCTGGCTGTGCATATGAAACTGCTGTATTAATATCTAATGGACTTTCTTCAGTTCCGTCACCAGTTGTCTTACCATCTGGAGTTACAATAATTGTCTGTCCAGCCTCACCATATACCTTACGAGTAACATTTGTTTCACTTGTTACTGTTGTAGTTGATGTAATATTAGCTGCCGCTGCTGGTTCAAATTCTGCCTTAATAGTATTGCTTCCAACATTAACTGCAACTGGAATTCTTACAACCTCATCAGCTGTTACTTCCTTAGAAATAGCCTTACCGTCAGCACTTCCTGTTACCTTTAAAGTTCCTGCACAATTAGGAACTACCGTGTATTCATACTCACCTGCTCCACATGTGTTAGAAGAATATACTCTGATTGATGGTGTTACCTTGTCTTCTACGACCTCAGATGTTGCAAGTCCCTTACTTTCTGATGTAGTAAACTTGATATCAGTAATCTTAACACCAATCTTTCTTGCTACCATAACACCTACAACTACTGTTCCATCTTCCTGTACTGATGTAAAATCATTAGCTGTAAGCTTCTGTGTCTGTGTTCCATTCTCTGTTGTTGCAACTGCTTCGTATCCATCATCAGTCTTTCTTACTGTAAATGTATACTCAGCTCCAACCTTGAACATATCTGTTCCTGTTAACTGGTTAAACTTAACATTATTATTAACTCTGTCTACACCATCTTTGTTAGATGTATCTGCTGATGTATAACCTGTGATATAACGCATTGTTGGTGCATTAATCTTAGAACTGTACATCATTGATGAGAAGTAGTTAAAATATTTGTGTACATAACTTGGTGTACCCCAGTTATTAACACCTAATGTATCTGCAACTACAACACCAAAACCTGTCTGATTATCAGGGGTAAGAGATGCATCTGTTACTGTAAATGTTGCAGTTAATTCAAAGTTCTCTTTCTCTGGATTAACCTTAGTGTAGTAATATGAGAATCCATCTTCATCATCAGAAATCTTTCCTGAAGCCTTAGCCTGAATTTCCATACTTCCTGTTGTATTAGTAATATCTTTTGCTTCAACTGTAGCAACTTTCTTAGATGCTGTATCACCATTAGCAATATTTATAACCTGTGCATTACCATCAGCTTCTGTGATAGTTGCCTTAGTCTCCTGAGCTGAACCAACAGTTGACACATACCAGTTCTTCTGTGCATCTGCAGTTACTGATAACTCTTTTTCTGAAACAGCTGAACAATATCCATCTGCTCTATTTGCAACAACACTGAATTCATATGTACTTCCAACTGTTAAATTCTTAACTGTATAATCACCTTCTGTGATTCCATCAATCTTAACTGCTGTGCTTTCATCAGAACCTTTAACCTTATATGTTAAAGTATAATCCTTTGCATCGCTTATATTAACCCAATCAAGATATACTTCTCCATTACCCTTGTTTTCAGCCCATGTAATAGTTGGCATCTTAACACCGAGTATGAAATCTTTTACTTCATAAACATCTGAAGCTTTATCTGCACAACCTAATCTCTGTGCTGTTGCTACAAATGTATAATCACCACTTTCATGAGCTGTAAAATTAACTGTTGCTGTTCCTTCTGATCTCTTTATAACAGCTTCTCCAGCCTGTCCATCATTATGAAGCATTGTTACCACAATATCTTCAGCCCCATTATACTCATCCACAATTCCTTCAACAGTAACAGTAAAACCATCTGAGCCTGCTTCTACTTTACTGATAACTGGCTTTGCTACTGATTCCCAGTCAACTACAGTCTTCTTATTTAACTGTGAATAATATACTTTCCAGATCTGAGCTGTTGCTCCTCCAAGGTATGCATAATATGTCTTGCCAGCTTCTACCTTTGCTTTAACAGTATTATATGTACTTGCATCTGTGGAATTTTTCACCTCTGCTGCCTTAGTTCCATCTTCCGCTACTATATAGAAAGTCTTGCCCTTTCCTATCTTAGTATCAATTGCTAACTCTCCATTAGCTGCTGCTGTATACTTTATATAACAACCACTATCTGGTACTGTTCCTGCTGAATTCTTTCCATTAGTCTGTGCCTTTGCTGATCCTGCCTTAGCATTGTCTCCTAATGCACTAAACCCATCATCAAATGTCTTGTCATCTGTGGCATTATTATTAGCCCAGCCTGTTCCACATAATGTTAAACCATTATTATATGTTGTTGAAGCTAATATATCTGCAGCTAACCACTCTGCTTCTGCAGGTGTAAAGTATACCTGCCAGATCTGAGCTGTTGCTCCTCCAAGGTATGCATAGTATGTCTTTCCTGCTTCTACTTCTGCCTTAACAGTATTATATGTACTTCCAGAAGTTCCATTTTTTACTTCTGCTACCTTAGTTCCATCTTCTGCTATTACATAGAAAGTCTTGTTCTTTCCTATCTTAGTATTAATAGCTAAAGTTCCATTAACAGGTGCTGTATACATTACATAACAGCCACTATCTGGTACTGTTCCTGCTGCTGTCTTTCCATCTGTCTGTGCCTTTGTAGATCCTGCCTTAGCATTATCTCCTAATGCACTAAAACCGTCTTCAAATGTCTTGTCATCTGTAGCATTATTATTAGCCCAGCCTGAGCCACATAACACTAATCCTGAATCTCCTTCTTGTGCTGCAAGAATATCTGCTGCTGACCATGTCACAACAGAAGACTCTGCACTTGCTGTCGATGCTTTAGCAACAATGTTATTAGAGCCGGTAACCGGCATAATACTAACAACCATTAAAGCTGCCATAAGAACAGACAACATTCTTTTAGTTCTTTTTCTCATGAAAAAAGCCTCCTTTTCCTTTTCATAAATCTGTAATAAGAGTACCATCTAATAGAACAAATAGTCAATAACACTTTTAGTAAATGTTTTTCTGAAAGTCGTTAAAACTAGATATTACTTTGTAATAATTGTACAACAATTATCATATATCTATATACAAAAATGAGGTCTGGATAACCAGACCTCATTCATATGTTTTATTATACTATTTGCTTACACTAAGCTCTCTTTCTCTTCTTTTCGAAAAGAACTACGGCTGCTGCAAGTAATGCCATAAGCATAATTCCTGCATATACAGCTATCATATTTCTAGAGAAATCACCTGTCTTAGGAAGAACCTCAAGCTTAGTCTCTGCAATATAACCATCTGTAAAGCATGCTCTGAATGTATGCTCTGCTGCTTTTAAGCTCTTAATGTAAGAAGCCTTGAATGTAACAACTGTTGTGTTACCATTAGCTACTACTGTGTACTTAGAAGCATCAAGAACTACATCATCAACCATAATATAATCAAATGTAGATGCATCTGCATCGATTGTCCACACAATATCTGTAGATGTTCCCTGAATAACTGCAACATCTGTTGTATTACCCTTAACAACATCTTTACCTGTTATAGATATTGTCTTATGTCCCTTAATTCCCTCAGGAACTTCAATCTTAGCTGATGGAGTACCTGTCATTCTTGCACCTGTATTAGCTGCTGCCTTGTCTGTAAGTACAAGAAGACCATTCATGTTGATTGTGTTATCAGCATTTCTTGTTACCTTATGTGATGCATATACATGTGTTGCATAATCCATTGCTGTATCAACTGATTCAAACCAGTCATCTGTTACAGTTTTAGCTGAATTCTTAGCTGTTCCTTCATAATTCCAGAAGTAGTTAGTATCGTTATCAACCTTTGTCTTGTCCTGTGTTCCAAGTAACTTAAACTGCTCAACATTATCTTTCATATATGTTCTGTATGAAAGTACACCTGTTGCTGAGAAATCTGTATTCTTAGCTGAATTTGTGTAAAGAGCAATATTATAAGACTCATTATTGAATGTTGTACAGTTAATTACATTAATATCTGGACAAGAGTTAGAATCAATACCCTTAGCCTTGTTATCAAATGCTACGCAGTTCTCAAGAACATGCTTGCCTGACATGCTGTCGCCACCAAGCTTAAATCCATTACCGTTACCAGCATTTGTACCATCTTCAAGGTAACCATTGCCATAAGCAACTGAATTCTTAATTGTTACAGCGCCAATTGAACCTGACTGAACCTTAGCAAAAAGATCCCATCCATCATCAGCGTTGTTGTATGAGATACAACCATCAAATACATTACCATCACCAACTGTTAACTTAGCTGCAAAACCATCAGCATCTTCATAACCTGCATCGGCGTTACCATATGATGTACAGTTAAGAATTAAGTTATATGCTGGCCACATATCAAATTCATCTGTTGTAAGATATCTGCTAACCTGAAGACCTGTATTACCATTGTGGTAAGTCATAATGTTATCCATTGTATTATACTTACCAGAAAGCTGAATACCCTTCTGTGCATTAGCTGAATTAGTTACATCAAATCCCTGGAAGTACCAGTAATCACCTGCAAGTACCATACCTGCACATAATCCCTGGAAATCAAATACTGGTCTTGAAGAAGCTTCTGTATCAGCTACCATCTGAATAGGCTTATCTGCTGTACCATTAACACCTCTCTCAACCTTAACTGTCTTCTCAAGGTAATATGTACCTTCCATAACAACGATAGTCTGTCCTGGCTGTACATACTTAACAGCATCATAGATGCTCATTGGATCTTCCTTAGTACCAACACCATACTTACCTGGTGCTACATAAATTGACTGTCCTTCAACGCCATATGTTCTGTACGTTACAGTAAATGTGCCTTCAATAGGCTCATATGATGACATAACCATATCCTTTTCTGGAATATAGCCAGCATCTGGTGTAAACACATATCTAAATGAATTCTTACCAACATTAAGTGTTGTTGTTGCAGGCTTAACAACTGTATTAGCTGCAACAGCTACATCTGTAGCAATTGCGTTATCTTCACTATCCCAGATAGAAAGAACACCATCACAGTTAGCTGTGAATCTGAATTCATAATCACTTGAACCTGTTGCAGTCTTAGAATTAAATGCTGCATTAGTTACTAATTCTTCAATTGGCTTCTCTTCTGCTGGAGCATCATCAGATGGATTAATTGTTGTAAATGTTACATCTGAGAATGTTGCCTGTGCATATCTACTTGTGAAGAAACCTACATATACATTATCAGAATCAAGCTGTGATAATGTTTCAGTGTCATAATACTTCTTAGTTGTTGAATATGTTCCATCTACTGATTCGTATGATACAAAATATCCTGTGTTATTCTTCTGAATTGTAAGATACATCTCAGTAACAGGATTCTCTATTGTTGCATCAACTGGTTTAACAGCATTACCAATAACATTTACATTCTGTGCATATCTCTGCTCAAGAGGATACATAGCACTCTGGAACTGTTTTACTGTTTCAGTATCATTAGCCTCTATTGCTGCAATGTTATCCTTAGTAAGACCCTTCTTCTCCTGTGAAGCAATACCGATCTTCTGAGATACCTTAAGTGCTGTTGTATCATTAGTAACTTTACCAGCTTCTTCATTCCAGTAATATTCTGTCTTAGAAACTACAGCCATATAAGAATTGTTCCATCCAGAACCACCAAGTCTGTCTGCTGCCATAAGACCGAAGCCTTCCTGACCGTTTGATAAACTCCACTGATCTACAGTTACTTTAGCTCTTAATGTAAAGTTAAGTGATGTAGGTACTGCTGTATAATAGAAATTAAGACCATCGAATGATGCTGGAACTAATTTTCCATTATTACCGCTTCCCTTAAGAACTCCATTAGCATCTACTGCTCCAGATCTTAATGTAACTGAACCAGTTTCATTAATGTTTCCTTCATATGCTGAATTAGACTCGCTTGCACCGTTACCATATACGATATATCCCCATACCTGCTTAGCTTCAGCTGTTGCTGTTGCAGATATTGTTGACTTATCAGATACAGCAGCTGGTGTCTCTCTAACTGCTTCAACTGCAAAATCATACTTTGTACCAACAGTTAATCCTGTAACATCATAAGATGTAGCAGATGTTGAACCAACCTTTGTTCCGCCAACATAAACATTGTATGATGTAGCTTCCTTAACTGACTGCCATACAAGACTTACTGTACCATTACCCATGCTTGTTGCACTGCTGATAGATGGTGCTGAGAGTGGATAAGCAAAGTTAAGCTTAACTGTATTACCAGTCTTATCCTGTTCATTCTCTCTAGAAGCTGTGATTGTAAATGTATACTCACCTGAAGAAGCTGGAGAGAATGAAACCTTTCCGCCTTCACCTTCAAGTGCATATCCCTTTGTTTCTGTATTACCTGAAGCATCTGTCATAACAACGCTTACTTTATCTGCACCATCATTACCAAGAACCATTGTAAATGGAACAGTTACATTTGCTCCGTCCTGAGCCACTTCTCCAATTACTGGTGCAACAACTTCTGACCAATTTTTTCTTGTAACAACTGGTGCATCACCACCAACTGTATCTGTAACAACTACCTTGAAGATATAATTGTTATTTTCAAGTCCTCCAAGATAATATGTTCCTGCATCTGCTAATTCTAATGTAGAAACTACTGGATCATTCTTTGCTGCCGTTACTTCTGTCTTAGTTACTACATCTCCTGTAGAACCAAAGATTGCCATCTGACGATTGTCTGTTCCACCTTCTACCCAATATACTTTTACTTTTGCAGCATTAGATGTCTTGAAAGAAACCAGATTCTTCATATTAGCAACATCTGCTTTACCACCAAAGTTTACTCTCTGTTTACAAGCGTAACCATCTTCCCATGTTTTATCACTTGAGTCGATTTTAGTTTTTGCACTCATATAAAAAGTAAAATATCCATCAGTTCCTGCAGTAACAGCCTGACCATCTGTATACTTTCCTGCCGCTGCTGCTTCAAGTTCAGTACCCTCAAAAGTGTACTTCTTGCCACTCTCTGCAGCCTTTGCCTTGCTTGTGAATATACCACTAAATGAAGTAAATGGCATAATAGCAACAACCATCAGCACTGCTAAAAAAGCGGCTAAAATTCTTTTACCCTTTTTCATAAAATCCTCCTTATTATATTGTAGGCATAGTAAAGTTCCTGTTACTAACAGCATATAACATGTTCTTTTCGACATGTTGCACTACAGCATGTCCCCTATACCAAAAGTTACTATCATTTTAACCCAACCGCCGATTTGCGTCAATAAGCATTATGGTTAATTTTTATGTATATTTTCTATATTGCCAACGAATTTTGTGCAATTCTGCTATAATTATCCAGTATTAATGTACATAATGTCTAGATAAAACAATTACCCCCTGCAGTATCTGATGATACTACAGGGGGGTAATTATTCTACTGTCCACCAGTAGTTAATACTGACTGAACTGTCTTAAACAAAATCTTAATATCAAGCATAATGCTCCAGTTATCAATATAATTCAGATCCATCTTAACAATTTCTTCAAAATCGCTAACCGTCTTTCTTCCATAAGCCTGCCACATTCCTGTAATACCCGGCTTCATAGACAGTCTTCTCTTGTGGTGTCCTTTATACTGCTTGAACTCACCCACCGTAGGTGGTCTTGTTCCGACAAGGCTCATATCTCCCTTTAACACATTAATAAACTGAGGAAGCTCGTCTATACTTGTCTTTCTTATGAACTTGCCAACCTTAGTTATACGAGGGTCATCTTTCATCTTAAACATAAGACCACTCATCTCATTCTGTGCCATAAGATCTTTCTTTCGTTCTTCAGCATCCATATACATAGAACGGAACTTATATATCTCAAAATAACGGCCATTCTTTCCAACACGTTTCTGTTTGAAAAAGATTGGACCTGGCGATTCTATCATAATAGCAGGACCTACAAAAATCATTGCAATAAACATAACTATAAGTCCTACAATTGCTCCGAGAATATCTATGCATCTCTTAACAAGCATTCCCTTCCAGTCATATATTCTGTTAGCAAATGTAATGACAGGAACTGCTCCTATGTAACCCAGCTTACTGTCAAAATCCTTATAGCTGTCAAGAATCTCAAGCTTAAGATTAACAATTACTCCCATATCCTCAAGTTCCATAACCATAGGCTTGATACTTTCGCGGGTCTTGTAATCCACATCAATAAACACTTCGTCAACAATCTCGTTCTTAATATAACGCATCATTGAATGTACATTAGCAACTACAGGAAATCCCTCTATTGACTGACCTGTCATATCTTCATCAGTAATTACAATACCATCTATACGACGCATCCAGTCATTCCTTGCCGCAGCTTTGGAAAGTGTATCTTCCGCCCTGTTTTTAATAGTGATAACAAGTATACTGTTGGTACGCTTTCCTCCATTACGATGCTTCATATATACCTTGACAAGCATCCTTAATAAAAACATAAGCACTGTTCCCATAAAAAATGTAATTACATACACACTTCTTGGAACACCCTGTGCAGTTTTACTCAAAAGTTCATAAACAGCTATAACAGCTGATGAAATAAGACTTTTCTTCATAACAGAAGCAAGTTCTTCAAATTTGCCACGATTAAGTACATCGCCTTTAATGTTACAGAATAAAGCAGCTATTAATACAGCTATAATAATTGTGACTATATTGCCATTAAGCACTTTCATTACATATGAAAATGTATTATTTCTTATTTCCATCAGCCATATAAAACCAGACATGTAATAAGACATTATAAGCGCTATTGCATCTGTAATAAATATTAAAACATTCTGAATACTCTCTTTGGTTTTGTTTACATTAACCATACGTTAATTGGTCTTACCCTCCCCGCTATTTTTTAACTTTTCATAACAAGTCGTGTATTAATACTTCATATTAAAATATACTTTCCCCAACTGAAATACGCTAATCAGCTCACATTTCAAAATGAGCCTTGCTAATTATTATATAGTCACATATTAAAAATATCAATATATATTTGCATATTCTGTAGCAGCATTGCAATAATGATACATTGCCGTCATAAGATTCTTTAGTGCTGTATTATCTAAATATTTATCGACATATCTGGCGTAAACATATGCACCATACTCAAGCATCATTATTTTATCTTCACTATCTCCATTCTTCTGAACGTATATATTAACATTATCAGCAAGCTCATACGCTTTCACATTACTGATATCTATATAATATAATGAAGCATCTGTCTTTTGTGGAGCAATGATATTCTTGTTTCCATCTTTATCTTTCACATAAAATGTATAATTATCAATACTATATCCGTCTGACAACTCAAAATAATTCCTTAATATTGTATCTGATTCAAGAACAAGAGAACTTCCATAATAGCTTATTCCTGAAACACTGTCTGCATTAACCAGCTTTCCTGTATATGTATTGAATCCAACCATATCCATATTCTTATCATCATCCGTCATTATAGAATTGGCAGGATTATCTGTGTTATATCCAAAATATTGCTGTGCAGCTGTTCCATAATTAAGCATTGCTTTAACTGCATTTACAGCTTTATCAGAATAAACTCCACTTGCAGCATTAATTACAGATTCAGCATAATCTGTTACTGAGTATGTATGAACTTCACCCTTAACGCCATTACTTACGATTCTGGCATTTACCTTATCAGCCATCTGCTTTGCTGCTATTCCGCAAGAGAACACATACAAACCATCGGTTGTCTTTCTTGCATCGGCTAACATAACCTTTGACACATTTCCATCAGGCATAGTAAATTCCATGTACGTGCTGCTGTCCTTAACCAGTTTATCAGGAAGATTCATGTAGAAATTCATATCAATCTTTCCGTCCATGCTTAATGTATATCCTTCTAATACATCACCCAAATCAACATTATTTGATGTAAATGCTTTTATACAGAAGTTATAATAATATTTTCCATATCTGCCATAACCATTATAATAATAACTTCCTTCACAGTCAGAATCATAGCTTACTACATTTTCCCAGACCATCTTATCATCAGTTTTCCCCGGATTAGTGCTCTCTGAATACGAATATTCAACTTCAAATGCTTTCTTATCAATATTAACAACAACTGCATAATAAGTTCCAGGATTGAGAATCACTTCTTCCTCCAGAGGAATAGTGTGTATTCCTGCAAAAGTTGTTCTTCCGCTTGTACTCGCCTCAGCATGCTTAGTCCCGCTTATCGGGTTGCTGGCATCTTTAAGGTCAGTATATATATCAATTGTATATCCAACATCTGCTGTCTGTGTAAAAGATAAAGATACTGACTTAAGAGTTTCAGATGCAACACCTTCTTTTTCTGATACATAAAATACATTAGCTGCACCTGTATAATATCCTACTGTTGCTGTATGCAGCCCGCCATCAAGCTGATAATTATTATCCAGCCCATCCTCTGCTGACATATCAAATACCCAAACAGTATCTGCAAGCGAATAAGTTTCATACGACATCCAGAAATAATCAAAATAATCACCCCAGCTGTTTCTTATAAGCCATGCACCATTATTTGAAGGCTTTGTAGTTGTCGCAAAATTATCCTTGGAATAATCATCGTCCCAACCCACAATCATAACTGCATGTCCACCACCTGAGCTTACAATTCCCTGCATATCATAATATGAATTATTAAGGTGGTTCTCTCCTGCATAATAATGAGTATAGCTTGCACCAACAGCACCATGCTCCATGATCTGCTGCTTAACAACATCAGGCTGCTCCTTAACATTAATTCTGTATGCATTCTGCAAATGTGCCACATCGTAATCATAAGCATATTTGTTATCAAGACCATTATTATATACTGCCTGGGCATCAGCATATGGAACATCTGATTCATTGACAGCTCCTACCCACTGGCTGAGTCTCTTTACTGCATACTCGTAGTTACCACCCTTTTCCAGATATGACATGTTGGTATTATTATTATAATACTTAGAATAATCCCCTTTGGTTCCACCGAGCGGATCAATAACTGAGTTAAATGTAAAATGTATAAGCTGCAATTCACTCAGGTCAACACTAGAATCTCTCTGACCCTTAGCTATAAGGTCAAATTCTTCAAGTCCTATAGACGAGAATGCCCAACATGTTCCATAAGGATTCTGATTTCTTGATGGGTGTTCCTTCTTATATGAAGAAACATCCTCTGGGTATGCCGATGGTACATTTCTCTGTGCATATGCTGCAATATCCGATACATATACCGGAGCATCACTATCAAGACTACTTGGTATGTAACTTCCTATATACGCAGAATCCACAGACTGTACCTGCTGCGAATAATCTTTTGCGTCAATTGTGTCTCCATTTACAGTCATATATCCAATAGGACTTGTAATAAGAAGTGCACTTAATAATAACGCTGATAACCTTTTAATTCTCATATAGTCAATTCCTTTCTCTATTCAATTAACACGTATGTTTCATAATAAAATAATATCATACCTTCATATAAGTTTCTATGTTT
>OHEO01000526.1_pt1 | contig 18742 bp, 16 predicted proteins | sample 1567311 | NCBI WGS metagenome assembly OHEO01 (sample SAMEA3879602, study PRJEB24766) | human gut metagenome | biome: human-associated habitat; feature: feces | place: USA | collected 1985/1987
TCACCCACAGTTTTGGAATCGTGCGCCGATGCTGTTTGTGATATGAAAGAAAGTTGGGATTTGTGTTTCTCGACTCACGCAACTTTTTTTGCTAATAATAGAATTCGCTTCGTTGATTACTTCATTGGCATAAAATCCAGTTCCTCCACATTTAAACTTCTTTTCTTCCGGTGTTCCTTTTGATCGTATATATAGTTCTGGTAATTTGGTAAACGTAAAGACACAAGACAAATATATTCTTGTATAATGTAAAGTATTTGCCTGAGGATCAAGAATTAATTCAAATGGAATTCCATTATCTTGGAAAAATCCTGCCAATTTTAGTAATACAAGATTTGGGTGACGCGTACCATTATCAAGTAGATCCGCATCAATTAGTCCTATTATTTCTTGTTTTTTTGACATATTATTCATTCATTGATTTTATAAAGGCTTTGCCTTTCTCTGTCAATACATAACCGCCTGTTTTACGCGAACCTTGATACTCAATCAAATTAAGATCTTCTGAAATAAGTTGCTTAAGGATTCTATCAATAGTAGGCATTGATATTTTTATTGCATCATGCAAGTCTTTTCTTTTAGCTATTCCTAGTTCTGAAATCTTTAACAGGACACTTTTTATCTTATCATTTATCTTATCATTTATCTTATCACCATCTGAGGAAATAAAATCATCCCCAATCAAGACTCTATCACCAAAACCTTCTCTACAAGGAATCTCAATCAAGAAATAACTTCTCTCTTCATTTGTCTCAATCACAGCAGGAGCAGAGCCATTTCTTCTTAATTCGTCTTGTATGGTTGGGATACCGGTTCCTCTACCTTCGGACAACTGAAGCTCTTTGAGATAATCGCCCAAACGACGATTACGGTAGCGGCGTGACTTCAGACGTTCAGCCTTTTGGATAGCATCAATGCTGATGGAACGGTCCGGACCGGCATAACTAAGAATGGAAATCTTTTCTGGCTCAATCGTAATCTCAACCGGTTCTCGTTCTTGATAATCTCTATGATACAAAGCATTAACGACTGCCTCTTCAATTGCTTGATAAGGATAGTTGAAGAAGATTATAGATTCAGCCTTGTCTTTCTGCTTAATGATACGTTTCTTGATAACATTCGTTTTGATATAGTCCAATGCCTGTTTTATCATATCGGGAACAGGGCCAACAATCTTTGGAACCTCAATCATGTTATTGGGATTCTTAATGCAGCCCTCGGGAAAGATAACAATATCTACTTGTGTTGTCGGGAAAAATTTGGCAGGATTCTTACAGAACATCATAGCGGCCACATTCTTGACTAGTTGACGTTCAACGGGCCCTACCAGCAGGTCCATTTGCGACAACAACTCGAACAGGGACAGCTTTTCGAAATCAGCAACCAAACGACTGTTGACTGTTTGCAAGTAATCCAGAACCAAGGCTCTTGAAATATCTGTTATCTCTATACTCTCATTACCCCTTTCATCAAATGGAGTACGATTCGCCATCTCACGCAATTCATCTAAGACTTCACCTCTCGCCTCAATAGTATTGGTTCCACTACGAACATACCACTTACATGGCGACTGATTACTTGCTGTAACTCGTTCACGTACATTATAAGGACGGTTCACTCCAGCTGGCACCCAAATAAGCAAAACGTATTTCCCGTCAATCTCCTGCATGTCGATTCGTGGCAAATAGAATGGCTCAATCTTATGATTGAACCCAACCATATCACGTTGTATCTTATCAAGTTCCTCTATAGGAATACCTGTCACTGGCCGTTTTGCGATACCTGTGTTTTCTTCTTCTTGAACACCTACGATGATGTATCCTCCGCCAATGTTATCAAAATCATTAGCGAAAGCACAAATGGTGCGATAAATTTTATCTGGATTCCATCCTGTTTTAAACTCAATACGGGTGGATTCTATTTTACGCTTATGAAGCAAGTCTTCTATGTTTACCGGAATAGCCATCTTGATATACTTATTTAGATTTATCCTTTTCTACATGAAGCAATTCTCTTACATCAACATCCAAAAGTTCCGCTATGCGAAATAATGTTTCCAAATCTGGTTGTGAAGCATTAGTACACCAACGAGAAACAGATGTCACATTCCTACCAACTTGCTCAGAGAGCCATTTAGCCGTTTTATTCTTTTCAACAAGGACTATTTTAATCCTATTCAATTGCTTCATAATTGAAATAATTTGTAGTTTAATGCAAATATATCAAAATTCAATGTAAAAAGCTAATATTGTTCAATTTATTTTGGTAAAATATCTTTCAATGATAATTTTATTCAAAAATTAACCACCATACCATTAGCCTTGTCAAGTTCATTCCAGCGAGTACAGAACAAATGTGAGTGGCGAACAGGAGGATAGTCTGCGAGCAGAGCACCAGTATTAATCAGTTCACACTTCTCGTTGATAATGCCGAATGATTCATAGTCGCTATTCTCAAACAAACGTTTAGTGCGCTTAAAGTATGTGGCACGAAGCACGGTAAATACCATATCCACGAACTTCCAACAATACACAAGGCTCATACGACATGTTACTACCCTTCAGCACCAGTTCTTTGTGCTTCAAGATACTAGCTACTACACTCTAGTTACCAACACGAACAAATGCCTACATCGGTCCATCATCTATGTTATAATAAGATATCTGAGCACCAGGCATCACTGTGAGTACAACGAACTCCTTGTCTTCAGCCTTTGCGAACGAGAGGTTGAATCAGGTATTGGATCAATGTGAGACTTGATAGCTTTGCTGATCTTCTCCGCATCATCTTTTACGTCATCAAGACCGACCGATAGTTTTATCATTAGCAATACCCCAAATGAGTCTGCCACCAATACCATTGGCAAAGGTGCTCACACTCTTGCACCAACTTTTCGGTTTCTTCACCTCCAGAGCCCCCTTCTTATCATATTTTGTTACCCCGCCTATCAGTTGGTGAATGTCTAGTACTTCCATTTTATATATAACGTATTGACCTACTATTTATTTAAATGTTTAGAGTTCTATCGAACATAACGATTCCCCTTTATATTTTATAATATGTAGCATCTGACTCACAGAAACAACAGATGATTACTTTACCATCAAAGTCACTCTCATGAATTGCCTTCAACGCAATCTAAGCAGCCTCTGCCTTTGGATAGCCATACACACCAGTACTAATACAAGGGAAAGCGATAAATGCTCTTTTCCTTAGCAATGTCAAGTGCAGTCTTATAGCATGAAACCAGCAACTGAGACTCGTCACCATTACCATAAAAACAGGTCCGACGGTATGGATTACATACTTGCAAGGCAAGTTATATGCCCCTGTTATCTTACTCTGACCAGTCTCGCAACCGCAAGAGTCATGCACTCCTTCAAGAGTTCGCGACCTGCAGCACGATGAATAGCACCATCCACTCCTCCACCATCTAACAACGAGCGGTTAGCTGCATTAACGATTGCATCAACTGCCAGCTTGGTTATGCCACCAACGACGAGTTCTATCTGTTTCATATACTTACCTCTTATTCCATATCGGTTAAAACCATATCGCAAAATTCGTTTGCATTATTTGCATTATAAATTTTAGCGCCAATATTCTTTAATGGTTCATAGCTATGTAGAGATTTTGAACCACCAAGTAAAAATATATATAACTTATTATCATCATTCAAATAATCACGGAAATAGCTTACAGATTCATTGATATTGCCTAAGTCACCATTTGTAATCAACACGGTAACTAGATCTCTAGATCTTACGTCTAACGTTGATTTAATTCTTGAAATTGGAAACTTAGTTCCACCGTGACCATTTGTTAATAGACGCTCCCTTACGTCATCATATTTATCACTCCAATCAACGTATGCATCAATTTTATCACTAAATCCTATAAATGCAACCTTGCTTTTTGTTGATTCAAAGTATGATAAAATACCATATGATGCAAGAACAGCCTGATGCATATTAGCAGATTCCTTCATCGCAGACCCCATACTACCGGATGTATCAACGACCAACAACAAATCCATTTGTTTGCTTTCAGTACCATTATCATCATTAGATACATATCCCCACTTTTTTGTAGTCATTCCAGGAATAAGTCGTGGAGATGTCATATATGTTAACATTAAATCCAGCTCCTCTATTGGGTCACCAATTCTCCATACAGAGGGATATGTATATGAAGACTTGTTTCCTGTATTCGAAAATTCAACAATTGGTATGATATTAGCACTTTGAACATTAAACCAAAGAACTCCCTTCTGCTTATCAGACATACCTATAATACCAGCAATTGCTAATAGGTCGATGAACTCTTCTACAGAGGTTTCTTCTGCGAGTACTTCTATTGCTTCTTTGACTTTATCAGGATCCGCAAAAACAAAAGCATTTCCGTGTTCATCGCCATCTTTAGGTCTACCAACACCCCATTGACCGCTCTGTTGCTGTGATCCTTGCTGACCGCTCTGTTGCTGTGATCCCTGTTGACCGTTCTGTTGCTGAGGTCCCTGCTGACCGCTCTGTTGCTGAGATCCTTGTTGACTACTCTGCTGGGGATTCTTTTGGTCTTCAACATATAGTTTAAAGAATATTTCTGCATATTCTTCAACTTTATCTAAAAATGACGATTTATCTTCTATGCCGTTTTTCGTGAATGAATCAGCTAATTGATGGACAATTTTTAAAAATTCAGGATCAGTTTCATTTATACCAAGATCTTCTTTCCAAATTGCCTCTTTTGTTAGAAACATTAATTTGCAATGCCTTGGACAAGCACTGATATTTGCACCTATTTTTATCCAATCGATTTCACTCTTTAAAGTTTCTTTACTATGTCTATAATAGTTTTTTGTATCAACAATAATATCAGCTGCTTGATTTGAAATTGCTCCACACGCATACTCGATATTTATACCAAGATGAGAGAAATGCTTATAATAAACATCTCTAATTCTTTTTAGCATTCTAAAATGAGTAATTACATCAAATGGGCAACACATATAGTGCTCTATTTCATGTCTTGTAAGTACTTTTACTTCATTCTGAAACTCATGATAACTTATAGGAAGTTTTCCGAAATTAAGATGAATCTGCCAAGTCTTATCTATAGTAATATAGTATTGCCCAGTTGAATAATTAGCATCATCCGGCAAAAGCATTTTGACAATAGGCATAGGAATCCCCAAGGAATTGTGATACTCCTTGACGAATACATACTCAATTGCTTCTTGGGCTTTCAATCTATATGTTTCAATATCAATTGACATTGTTTGCTTGTAAGTATTTGAATAATTCAGAATCTTCGTCCCCTTGGTAGGTAAAGATATATTTTTTCAATCTCTTAACTGACAAGTCGCATGCATCTCGTGTAATATCCAACAACTTAAATGGTTTTACTTTTTGTATGTCACCATTTGCAAGATCGGTACCAGGAATAACCGCTTGAATAAGAGATGACAGTTGAGGATTCGATATTATTGAATCTTTTTCGAGCTTAAATGTATATTCCTTTATTTCTATCTTTTTGATAGAACGGTTAACTCGCTCTGAAATGTACTGTCGATTGGGAATATCATATCTAAATGCTAATTCTGATTTTATAGCCTTAAGCTTCGAAATGTCACCTTTTGAGTTATCTATCTGGTTGTTATAGGACACAATCTTATCATAAACTGGAGCATATTTTTCATTTAAGACTGGAACAATCTCTGCAGATATTACAAGAGAATTATATGATGAGTTTCTTATTTCTTTAAGATACTCATTGAATTCTGGAACTGAAAGTGTTCCTGTCTTAACTCTTTCAAAACCCATAAGAAGATCTTTAATACCATCAAACTCATTTTTGATCATTTGTATGATATTTCGAGTTCCATCTAAATCAATATTTGTTACAAAAATGGATGTTTGCTTCCCTGAATTTGTATTTTTCCAATGTTCAGTTAAAGTTGACACATACTTTTTGCTCAGAACAGCTCTATGCCAAATCATATATGGGGCTAAAACCTCAATATGATTTACATTGACTTCTCTGTTTCCAAGGAACCATGCAAGAGCTTTTCCATATCTGTACAGGTCTTCTTTTACTCTGACGCTTAGTGGTAACTTGATTTTTGAGCACACTTTTTCTGGTGCACACATATGACAATTCTCACAAAGAATCTTGTCAACAGACAAGTTATCATTAGACTCCTTAAAGGCTCTTTCACATAGGCGATATGAAGCAATTATGTAGTTGATAAACAATTCGGCTTCTTCTGTATATGGAATATTCTTAACAATTTCTTGAAGTTCTTCTAGATTAACATCCTGAAGATATTCCTCAATACGATCATTATAAGATGATTTATCTCGTTTTCCAATAGTACTGAAACTGTCATAATCAGGCATGGTTATCGGAAGTGCAAGAGCAAATCTATCCTTGAATGGCAAAGACAATTCTGTGTTCGCATTGTCCTTTGGGTTCAAGGTTGCAAACAGGGTGAAAGCAGGAACAATCATACTCTGATCATGATATTTTACTGACCCTTCTGCGAGCAATGACAATAGAATATTTTGTGCGTATGGAGATAAACGATTTATCTCATCAATGATTTTCCATCTTGATGTGACAAATTCGTTCCAGACCACTGACAACTTACCATTATCAAGTGGTTTGTTTCCTGTCATTTGAGCAAAATCTAAACTACCAAGGATTTTTTCTTCTGTCAATTGTGGATGTCCTCTCAATATACAATCTTCAATCTTTTCCTTGGTAAGATGGCAAAACAACTGACCTAAATACTTAGACAAGGTGGTTTTTCCTCCGCCATGTCCTCCATACAACATCATTGTGCCACGCTCAACAAGTGCATTGATTACAGCAAGCGTTTCTACCAAATACACTTTTCGATCTTTCAACTTCTCGTTCGAGAACTTTGCACCTTCAAGTTCTGAATTGTGCACATACAAATTGTTTATTCGTATGTTATCCAATGCCTGAATTATATCAATATTTGTCATTATTAGTATTCTTTTGTATATGATAATTTAATAAGTCCACTCTCCAATAGTTTTCGGAGATAGTCATGATCTAAATCAGATGGCGTTAACTCTAAAGACTCTTTTTGTTGAAGCCAGTTTATCTCTGTTTCCAATCCAGATTTTTTCATGATGTCTTCAAATATCTGCTGAGTTTTATTCTTATCCTCAAGCATTGTATCTAAAGTTTCATCAGAAATAGAATTCATAAAATCAGAGAGTGGCCCTAAACCATTCACAATTGTTGCCAGAGTTCCATTTTCAGAATCATATATTGAGTCAATATCATTTTGTAATTCTGGATGAGTTTTTGCAATCTTTTCCAACATAGCTTTTTTGGTCTTGTTATAGTTTGCCAAGAATTCATCAAAGCAGTCTTTTACTTCGTCAAAAATCTTTATTTCTGAACTATGGAGCTTTGCAATTTCATTATGACATTTGTTTAGTTTTGGAACGATTTCCTCAAATTTCACAGTAAGTATCTGTGGTAGTACATTAGCGTTTCTTACTGTCTTGTAATTCTTTATGAGCAGATCTATCTCACCTTCTTTTTCGAATCCATCCCAAGTTTTATTAAACGACAATTCATCTTCTGCATAGAATTCTTTTATGTCAATGTACTTGGCTTCAATATCATTCCAAGTATTCTTAATAAAATTATTCAAGCATTCAGCTACATCTCCTTTTGTTGCCAACATGGTGTCATCGAACTTCTTGAAAAGTTGCTTAAGTGTATCATCCGAATTACTTGAGATGCCAGTATCAGAAAGTATGGTTATTACTTTCTTAATAGACGCGATTCTGTTTCTTACTCGCAAGTATAGTTTTGACTTATTTTCGGACTCATTAAGTGCTGTAAGATTCTGTCCATTTTTTATAGACTGCTTAATTATTTCGGAATAGAATGATATTGTCTCATCATTCTTTTGTTCTTCCGTATATAGATCTTCTACCTTTGTATAAGCCAATTCAGAAATGTCTGCTAAACCAACAAATTCATCCTCTAAATCTGTCAAGAATCCATCAATATTATTCTCAAATTCATCTGGCTTATTAACAAATGCTGAGACATCTGATTTCAACTTTTTATTAAATTCAGAGATGATTTTATTAAATATACACTTGTCATCATCAAAAGAAATGTTTTCAAGTGTACTTAATATTGAATCAATTCTAGAAGAATATGTTTCATAATTACCTTTTAGGAAATCTCGCAATTTAGCAATATTATTTTCGTTATTCTTTGTATGTTCCTCAACCCATGACACAAATGCATCTAACCCTGGAGCTGTCATTTTTTCATACAAGAATCAAATAACTGTTCAAGTTGCTTTGTGCATTTTTCAAAATCTTTTTTGGTAAGGATGTTTGAAATCCTTTCCTCAATTGCGTTAAGCTCATCTTGCCACTCTTGCTTGCTAAGCTCTAATTTAAGAGTTTCGGCATATTTATCACCTTTTTTTATCTCAAGAGCCTTATTGTATTGCTTTGTAATTTTATCAATATTCATATGGTTACTCTTTTAATAAATCTTTGATATATTCATAAACCTTGGTATAACTCAATGCTTCTGCCTGACAATCTCTACAGAACTTTAAGGTTTCGTCCATTCGAACTTTATATGTAGAATTAGTCAAACTTGTTTGAAGAAAGGCCTTGAACTTATGAATATCAGACTCGTCAATTGAAGTTTCTTTTGCAGGATGCAATTTTGCATCAATGACATTTTGAACTTCTGATCTTGGCGTCAAATATCTAGCATACTGTGTCCAACACCAATCACCATCATATCTTTGTGGCTGACCATTAGGCTTAAGATCAGAAAGGTTAATAAGTTTTGATGTCAATGAATCCTGATATATTGTATTGATAGGTAACTGATATTCTTTCTCGATAAGTTCCTTCTTATTCTTTAAGGATATCAAAATACCATTAATTTGATGTTCAACAACTTTGGCTTGTGAAACTATATTTGAGATTCTCCATACGATTGATGAAATTATTGCAAATATTGATACACCATCCTTGTCTTCTAATACGATTCTCTTACAGTTTGACAGTAATCTAGATACCAATTGTAATTCAGATACATATCCTTGGAAAGGCATTTTCTCTGGATTCGCTTTCGCATAATTCTTAGAATACAACAAATCTGTTATAGCTGCTATGTGTTGAGTTGAATTCGATATTGTTGAAACAAGCTCTGTTTGCTTTTCTTCAATTCTTGTATTCAACTGACTACGCAACAAAGAGAAATCAATCTTTTCGATATACGCTTTAAGATATAGCAATTTTATCAATGTACGCCCCTTGCTAAATCCATAAGACATATCATTATTATATGAAGCTATCCAATGATCATTTAGAGAATCCTTCATAAAAGTCAGCAGTTCGTCCAACTTACTTACAGATCTCTCATTATTCATCATAGCTGTGAAAGAACACAGATGTTTAATGATGTAGTCTTCATTATCATAAGAACTCATCAATTTACTGGCAGTTTCTCTTGATAAAATATTTAATATTTGATCAAAGAATAAGGATTCGTTAATCCTATCTTCAATTGGGGGCAGATACAAAGCATTTCTAAAGTTTCCTACTTCTTGAAGGATCTTTAATAATGATTGATAACTTGATGTAGGCTTCTTTGCATTCTCCAATATATAGTACATTGCAAGATACTTACTTTTTGTATCAGTTATATCTGCAGATTCAAGACTGGTAAAATCCCAAAGAATATTGTCTTCATAATCCCTCTTTTCGCAGATTAGGTTTTCCATTGCTGACTCATGGTCTTTTTTCTGCGCAAGAGAAATTGTGTTAATAACACAACTATCCCCTTCCAATACAAGTCTGGAATAGTGTTCAATTGTTCTAATAGCCTCCTTTTGCTTTGTCCATTCTCTATTTTTAATAACGTCAATGGCTGTATGGAAGTCGTATGTACGATTGTCGTCAATCAAAACAATATCATTGCAAGATCCAGCTACTATGACAATTTTTGCCACAGAGTCAATAAAATCTGCTATTTGTCCCCCAAAATTGAACTGATAGTGATTGTAATCCTCAAAAACCAACTTTTTCATTTTACAGATTGGCAGAAGGTTACCTGAACCATCCTTACATACTTCTTCTTTCAGTTGGCTTATATATTCATGTTCTTGGAGATATACTATTCTAATAGTTTTACTTGCATTGGTATGCAAGTCATTCTTTTGTGATTTGATATAGTCTTTAAGCCTGAGGATATACTTTTTTAAAGGTTCATCCTCTAAAATAGGTACAAAGATAATTGTATTGTCACTACTACGAGAAGTCAAAAGGACACTCTGTCTGAAATTTGAGGATTCAAGTTTTTTATCCAAACTCATATCCTTATATTTCAACTTCGGAGAGCCAATAGGCTGTTCAATGATTTCCCTAATGGCACGTAATGAATACTGCATATAAATCTCATTTCCTGATTTAATTTTGCAAGTTTCAAAAATACTATTAAGATTCTCAAAGTTATCATCAATTGTTTCCTCTTCGACAGAAGATTCAATAAATTTGATAGAATCTAAGATAAAATCTTTTGTCTCTCGTGTTACTTGATCCTCATTATCCTCATACTGACTAATAAAGTCGTATGTTAACTCTAGTAATGGAATCAAGAAAGTTGTAGCAAGTGCTTTCTCTTTGTTATTTCTGCATGCAGTTGAAAAAGCAATTTTACCGTCAGAATTAGAACAAGCAGAGAGAATATAGCTAAAATACTTACCAACATTTCTTATATAATCAACGCTTGTGTATTTCCCTTGTTCTTTACACTTTTCAAGATATGCAGAAAAATCATCACTAATTGCAGGATTGAGTTCTTTTACTACAGATACTAACTCATCTGTACAGAAGAAATCTTCTGCACTATCCTTCATTGCCTCTCTGTATGAATCCTCAATCTTAATGGATTGTGGTTCAAAATCTAGTAAAAGTCTACCAACAATCGGACGAATGTAACTATTCATTTGATTGAAATAAGAAACCTTTAGGTATTTTACTTCTTCACCACTTTCATCTATTGGCTCATTGAAAATGTCCTTTACAAGGAATTCTGTTGCATCATATTCCTTATAAATACTATAATCAATGGCATCCCACAATTTCTGTATATGACCTGGACGACAACGAGACATCCACCATATAAAATTCACATATCCATTAGCGCACTCCTTCATAAACTTACGTTTAAGTAAGGCTACCGTTGGAAATGGAATCTGAATTGTCTTCAGTCTTCTATTAGCAGCTGTTTCGCTATCATTATTTCCATCTGTTCCCTTTTCTTTTACTACTTCATAGCCAGAAGCTGGTCCATTGCCAATAACTAATAAGAAAGGTTTTGTCTGAACAACTTGATCAAACAATTCACGAAGGATACCACCCCCAGATGATTCAACATAACGTTTGAGTTCATAGAATTTTGACTCAAATTCATCCACAAGGAGTATAGGAGGTGTAGTGCTTTCTAATGCTTGGCGGATAACTTCTTCGGAAAAAACAAGTTTGCTAATTTCTGATTCTTTGGTATTATTTGAATCCAATGTGACAGGAATGAAATCTTCCAAATACTGGTTTAAGCTTGGATTCTCAGAATCATCACCAGACTTAAAATCAGGGAAATCAATATCGCTTATATCATTCCAATTAGAGTTTCTCAATTTGTCGATCTGCTCTTTAATGATACTATTGATAATTCTGCTAAGTTGGTTATTTTGAACCTTACCAGATTCCAATGACTCTGCTTCCTTCTTTACAGCATCAACAATCTTAGCCAAAGGCATGTAGAAGGTAGGCGTTTTTAGCACTTCCCAACCGTAATGGAATAGATAGTATAATGTTGTTGATTTACCAATACCAAAAGCCCCCTGTAACATTATTGGTTGGATATTGCCTTTGTTACAGCCTTCTTTTAGATCAGACTCTACAGTTTCTCTTAGTTTTTTATGTTCGTTACTAAGATCAACCCATTTAGTTCTTTTTATGAGTGGGATGTAAGTTCCTGCCATATTATTACTTTAATCTAATTGTTATCGTTTTATTCAGAAGTGGAGATTCTATTTGGTATAAACCTTTTCGCAAACCTCCATATACTATTCTCTCAGAATTTGAGGTACCTTCTATTTGTTTGTTTTCTAGATTCCGCAGTACTACTTCTACTTTTGGAATAATAGTTAAAATGAACTCTGCTTTCTTTTTCCTGACCTCAATAAAGAAAGGCATATGCTCATAATTGAACTCAATGCAATCATTCTCAGAAACAATATTATTGGTTCTGGCAGCCATCGCATATTCTTCATGTCCATTAAGAGGAATCAATCTTGGCTTAAGGACATTCATTTGAGGCATGTGTTTTGTCTTAGAATAATCCTCATAGTTAACATCTACAGAGAATGAAAAATTCTCAGACCTTTCAAGATTATTCATAAACGCAATCACAGAATGGTTTAAGAATCGAGCATTTGATATTTCTATTTCTCTGAATTCTTCTTGATCATTTGTCAACTTACAGTCTTTGGAAGAGCTATCCAAATAATAATCACCTACGTATTTATCCAGAATTTCAGTAAGAATTGGCTGCTCATTCCATCTCTCTATAAAGAAAGGAAAACCTGTTATTGATTCCTCTTCACAAATTTGATCATTCTCAGAAGCCATTTCAACAAATGGAGATATAGGACATACTCTAACAAACATTCCATCTTCTCCTATCATTTCTTCTTGAGAAACCAATAAAACCATAATAGGAGCAGCAGCCGACTGGAGTATTCCTTCGTAATCCATATAACTTCTTTTAATTGTCCATATCTGATTCTCTTTGATTTTAGGACGTAGATGCAAATAATTGACAGGCACATCATTCGAAGCGAATAAGTCGTTAATGCTGGCCAATTCTTTATCTGATACTATAATGTCTTCTTTCACCTCAGGAATTATCGGGTTCTTGAGGAAATCATTTATGATGTTCATATATTCTACGTTTGTCATAATGGTAATACTCCCGTTTCTGATATTTTGTCCAAAGCTAAAGCAATATTTTGCAAGAAAGAAATACCTTCCTCTTCATTATTAGGCACATAAGTAGAGAAATTTTTTTTCTTAAAATCTTCTATCTTGCGATGGACAGAGCTTTTCGGAAGGTTATACTTATCAGCGATGGATGATAATGATATACCACCTGTATTCTGAAATATGTACTCTAAGAATATACGTGAATCTACTTGACCTACGTCTTCGATTATTGTCTTTATTGCTTTGGTTTGCTCATCGTCAAGTTGATTATAAACAATTTGATTTTCTGACATATTTGTCTTGAAGACTGACTGATCTAATAATTCAAAGACAGCTTTAGCCAAAGAAGAAACCGATACATAACCATCAGCCGACAAAAGAATATCTTCTATTGCCAGTTTAACAATTGGCTTAAAATGTTTAGTATCTTCATTTATTGGATAATGAGCAAGATACTTAACGACATCATCTAACTTATCTATCCAATTATTACCATCGGACATTGAACTTTTAACATAAGCACTATGTTCGTGAGTTTCTTCATCATAGTCTTCTTGGCATATTTCTTGAACAAGTTCCTGACACTTTTGAAAACTCAGACCGACCTTTTGTTGTTCTTCCTTAATTCTGTTTGAAACAAAAGAAATGAACATTTGTGTAAAATAATAAGACAAATATTCAAATGGCACTTTTGACAAATACTTAATCTTATTTTTGGATATAATCCACTCAAAGAACTGGTGACTCAATTCCTTAATATCATCACTTTGCCAATCATTGTCATTATGATCCGATACTATGATACTTTTCTTCCACTGGTATTTCCTCACCATCGAAGTAATCGTACCAAGTATGTTTGCGTAGCCTCTGGATGTTAGTTTTCCAGAGAGCAACTCTAATAGATATTCTTCCTTAAACATTGATTCCTAGGCTAAATTTGATTTGTAATTTGAGTTCTTCTATTTGGCTGTCACTTAAGGAGTCTATTCCATTCCAACCTCGTTGCAAATTAGTTAAATCCTTAGAATTATATGTCATTCTAAGTTTTATCAAGAAGTAAGAGTAAGGACAATCGGGATCATTTGGATTGATCTTTACCCTAAAGACATTTGTGCCCTTATTATAGTCTTTGGACGTTCCTGGAATTATCCAGCATTTTTTGTTTTCATCAAATACTCTTCCAACAACAGACGGATGAAAATCATCTTTGTCCTTGTTGTGAGCAAAATGATTATCCCAAATACCATTAGGAGCAACCCATATAGAGCCTATTACAGGACAATAAATATCCTGTAGTATGCTCTTCCAATTGGATAATTGTAAATTAATCATTTTAATGTTCTATCTATAAACTTTTTGTTACCGTTCGTTCCTTTGCATCAATCATTTAAATCAAAATACTGGCTACCCAAGAATGGCAGTTTCACTAATTTACCTTGTTTATATGCATTATAAGGCGAGAGATTCTTATGTAGCCCTAAAGCTGAAAGACGAACCACATTTGTTTCTCCCTGTTCATCTTTATCCGTAAACCATATTGTATCACGTCGTATAAACTCCTCATTTAATAGGTTAATGTCGTGAGTAGTCAATAGCATTTGTGAAGTCTGATTGCTATTAGCCAAGAATACTTTTATAAAATAGGATAGCAATTCATAATGAATGCTTGTTTCAACTTCATCTATGGGTACAAACTGGTTATTTTTCAGAAGGAAATTCAGTATTATGGCCATTCCTAAAAATCTCATAGTACCGTTTGATTCATACTCTTCAGATAATTCATATAAACTATTCCCTGTCCTATGAGTGAATGTCAATTCCGTATTTGTTATTTTACCTTTTTTCAACATTTCTGATTTTGCATCATCAGCAATTGGAGCTTTCTGAATCAGTTGTTCTAGTTCAGGCGTTATAAGTTCTTCTTCTTCATGAAGAGTAACATCTTCAATATTAAAATCCGAATCCTTTAAAAAGTTCAAAATAAATTTCTTCAGATTTCCATCCTTGTCCTTATCCAAATGACGTTTCACATATCCCGACAAAAGCATTCCAGGAGCAAGAACATCTTTTACTTGCTTTGCAAAATAGTCATAGACATCATTTAGCTTGGTCTTCCCTACATTGCAGTTTCCAAAAGCAGCAAGCACACTGCAGTTATTTATTGTGTTTCCTGCTATGGTATCCTGATTTTTCTTTGCCATTTTCAGGTTTGTTCCAAATTCTATAACTGAAGAATCTGTATAAGGATCATAGCTACGGCTATAAAGTTTTGTAGGGCGTATGGATTCATATACAGTTAATGCATCGGAAAATAAGTATCTGATTATCAAATAGTTAAATTGATTACAATCGATTAATATGGCGCTCTTTACGGGCGCCTTTTTTGTTGCTCAAGTATCGTTGATAATCGTTGCTAAGCCTTTTTACGCCATTTTTTGTACCTCCTGTGTACCTCACAAGCCCAAAGTCGGGTTTACTGCCTGCCAGATGGTGGACAACCTGGAACGCCTTGGAACGCTGTGGTACGCAATGAAACAGATTTGGCGAACTAAAAAGATAATTAAAATGGCTAGTAACATTGAAATTCAAAAGAAATGCGAGTGGTGTGGCACCATTTTTACCGCCCACAAGATTACTACAGCATACTGTGCACACAGGTGCGCAAACCTCGCATACAAAGATCGAGTTAGAAAAAAACGAATTCAAGAATTCCACTTGAAACATGATGTAGAATTAAAACCTAATTCTGAAAAAGAGTTCTTAACTCCTACTGAAGTTGCCGCATTTTTAGGTGTAGGCCGTACCTCAATTTATCGGTATATTAAAAACGCGGAAATCAAAGCGGTCAGATTTGATGGGAAAACTCTTGTACGGCGTTCGGATATTGATAAGATGTTTGATTACATTATTGCTTCCAATAATGAGAATAAGCCCAAAGAGAAAAATCCAATATCAGATTTCTACACCACAGCTGAAGTAAAGGAAAAGTATGGAGTAAAGGATTCCTGGATATTTCACATCGCTAAGGAACATAATATTCCACGAACCTTTCACCGTGGAAAAACCTATTGGAGCAAAAAGCATATTGATGATTACTTTGCAAAGAAAGCTCCCGATCCTGAAATCAAGGAATGGTACAGCACACAAGACATGCAGGAGAAGTTCGGCATGACGCTAACGGCCATTTATTCTTTTGTATCAAAGAATGCCATTCCCAAGAAGAAGGTTGGCATCATGGTGTACTACTCCAAGAAACATGTGGACATTGCCAAAGGCCTTATAGCTCCCAAAGAACCTAAATACTACACCATTGCCGAAGCGATGGAGCGATTCAATCTGACACGGGATCAACTCTACCATTATGTGAAATACCATAATATTCCCCGCATCAAGGTCGGTAAATATACCAAGATCCTGCGGGCAGAGCTGGACAAGTTTTTTGAGCCTCCAAAGATAGAATAAGCTGAAAGTTATTTTCCGGTGATAAATACCACCATTAGAACACCTATTTTATTTGCAACAAAAACAAGTATTAATCAAAAAACAATATAGCTATGACACTTACATGCACCAACGTAACTTTGAGACAAAAGCCATTGCGTAACGACCGTATATCTCTTTATCTGGATTATTATCCGGCCATCCGCAATCCTTATACGATGAAGATGAGTCGCCGGGAATTCCTTGGTATCTACATATATGCCAAGCCCAAGAACGAGCAGCAAAGAATGTTCAATCAGGACATGCTGAACAAAGCAGAGGCAATCCGCTGTATCCGTGTCCAGTCGCTTATCAATGAAGAATTCGGGTTCCTTGACAAGAACAAGCAAAAGGTAGATTTCCTCGCCTACTTCCGGACAAAGGCACGGGAAAAATATGAGAAATGGGATTGCGTTTACAATCACTTCGAGAAATTTGTCGGTGGCAAATGCACCTTTGGTGATATCACCGTAGAATTGTGCGAGAAGTTCAGGGATTACCTGCTCAAATGTAAACAGATCAATCATCCCAATGCTTACATCTCACGCAATTCGGCAGCCGGTTATTATTCGACGTTCCGTGCCTTATTGAAAATAGCCTATAAAGAGAAGATGCTGCGTGAGAACTTGAACGACTTTCTGGAAAAGATAGAATGGAAAGAGGTTAAGAAAGAGTATCTGACACTTGATGAAGTCAAGAAACTGGCAGCTACGCCCTGCAAGATTCCTGTCTTGAAACAGGCATCCCTGTTTGCTTGCATGACCGGTCTCCGTATCAGTGATATTCTGAAGCTGGACTGGCGTGATTTTGAAGTCGGGCCAGATCAAGGCTACTATATTCGTATCTGTACCGAAAAGACAGAAACCGAGGCCACCCTTCCCATCAGTCAGGAAGCACTGGAGTTGTGTGGCGAATGGGGCACCGGAAAAGTCTTCAAAGGCTTAACCCGCTCCATGACTCATCATCCCTTGAAACAGTGGATCGCCGAAGCCGGAATCAGAAAACACATAACCTTCCACTGCTTTCGTCATTCATACGCCGTCATCTAAATCTCTTTAGGTACAGACATTTACACGGTATCGAAGATGCTGACGCATAAGAATGTCACCACGACACAGATATATGCTGATTTGGTTAATTCTAAGAAACGCGAGACGGCGAATAAGATTTCGCTGAAATAATAGAGTCATTTTTTTATCTGTAACAGGCCATATCTGGTAAATCTGCCGGATATGGCCTGTATATAATAATATTATTAATGGAAGCGGTTATTGATTGCCAAGTCGAAATTATACCAACCAATTAAGTTCATTAAACTGTTCTAACATCTTATTTCCGCATGCAGGGTCAATCTGTCTTACAAACATTATCTTTCCCCTTAACCAGTCTTTGTACAATCCCTTTGTCGTTTTCAAATGTTGATAATGTTCATATACTCCAAACTTCTTACAAAAATGCAATTCACGTAATATTTCCTTTTTATACTTTTGCGATACATGTACTCCATTTGTTACAGTCAAACCTGTAACCTCTTGCTTGCATCCTTTATAACGTACTTTTGTTTTCATCCGATTTACTTTAAATCCATTCAAATATACGATTTTATAGATGTCTTCAATAGGTGGAACTTTAACATCAGAATCAGCCGAAAATGTTAGATCATCAGCATAACGTGTATAAATTATTCCTCGTTTTTTACAATATTCTAACATCATTTCATCCATTTTCGATGCTATGATATTTGATAACATTGGACTCGTTGGCGCCCCTTGTGGTAGTCGTGATTTATATGTACATAAGGCAGTTAATGTTTTAACAACTTCTTCTTCGTATCCTAGAGAACGAAAATAATTATTCACACTATCTAGTTTTATTGTATGAAAAAAATCTTTCAAATCAACATTAATCAACCAGTCATGCCCCGCATGAGGTATAGCATTTGTCAAAATACCACGTACTTTGTCCCTATTCTTAAATGCAGGTATAAAGCCATGTACGCAATCATTTATTGATAAATCTTTACAAAGTATATTTATATAAATCCATCGCTGCATATTTTTCAGCATATAATCAGGTGCTTCTATTAATCTATTACCACCAGACTTTTTCCTGATCTTGTATTCTGTATAATGTTTCTCAACATTGGCAACCATTCCTTTGAGGGTTTCTGCGCAACATTCAAAATACAT
>OHEO01000586.1_pt1 | contig 16843 bp, 9 predicted proteins | sample 1567311 | NCBI WGS metagenome assembly OHEO01 (sample SAMEA3879602, study PRJEB24766) | human gut metagenome | biome: human-associated habitat; feature: feces | place: USA | collected 1985/1987
ACAGTTCACCAACCGTTTCTTCGGCTTTCAGCCGAAAGTTCGTGAGTGCGGACAGTTCCTCCAGAATTTGCGCCCGGAGCTGCTCGGTGTCTTTGCCGCCGGAGTTGAAGTGCCGTGCAAGCTGGTTGAGGTTGCTTCCCACCTTGCTGCACTGGGCAGACAAGGCAGCAAGCGCCGCCAGTGCATCCTCGCCGCCCTGCGCCACCACAACGGTGTGCTTGACGTTCACGCCGTACAGGACGCGGCGGACGAGTTCGGATTGGGTGAGGTGGAGTTCTTTGCAGGCGTATGCGATCCGCAGTTTTTCTTCTGCGGTCACCCTGACTTTGATGATGTGTGTCTTTCGTTTTCGCGGCGTGTCATTGCGGTTCTTCTTTGCGTGTGCGTTCGGACTTTTCATTTCAGCCATATTCGACCTCCTGTGAAAATGATAAATGCCCGCTCCGGGATGGAGAGGGCTATGTAATGCGACACGCCGCATTCGCACCAACGGTGCGAAGCTAGAGCAGGGTTTGGGGAAGGCACTCCCCAACAAGGATGACTGAGTGGACAGCAATTTTTCAAGCATTGAAAATTTGTGGCCACAGGTCGATACTTGCTTTCGCCCTTTCCGTGCAACACTGAAAATTTCAGAAGTCGAACCGCAATGCACGTTGAAAATTTTGCAGAGCAAAACGTGTGAAAAGGCAAAGCCCCTGCTCATGGTCACCGTTCACACCGAACGCAGTTCCTGCCCCTGTTTTGCAGCGGCGTTGTCCGGCTCGCCCACAGAAAGTGTGAGGTCATGGCGCAGTATCTCGTTCAGACGGCTTATGTAAGATTCAAGGTACAGTATGAAGAAAGCCGACGCAGTGCGGACACTACAACCTGCTTCTTTCAAGCACAAGAATAACACTTTGAAGTTGTGCGGTCAACAACTAAAAACAAATTTTGGAAGATTGAACAACTACATAAGATTTTATTTGTAAAAAAGAAAAATACCGCCCACGCAGCGCAGCGATGATTTTGTCGGGTGAAACGGCGGCAAAATAGATCGGGTGTGTTGCGGGGCGGTAAAAATCTTCATGGAGAATAAATCCTCGCCGTTCTGTACTTTTCTACAAAATTGGTGGGATTTGCGATAAAGGGTATCATGGATTGCGGAGCGCGTCAAGATGGTTTTGCAAGTTTTATTGCGGTAAAGCGGTAAAAGTATGACACTTTTGGCATTCAGAGCTATTATAGCTCGATTTTTTGATGAGCCAGAGCATCTAACTTCTCAGCAACATCTCGTTTGCATTGCTCAACAGTAATATATTGTTCGGCAATTTCTTGCTGAGCGGATAGGCTTATCTTTCCAGTATCATCAACAGGGAATGGGACCAAAAGTTCAGAAACCATAAAGGGAGGGAGTGAAGAGTATTCGTTTTCTCCGTTATCACCAACACGACCCTTCTTTGCATTTCGGAAAATAGGTTCCATAATAAATTTGGCATATTGAAGGTTAATGTCAGAAAATTTTGGAAGCAAAACTCCTCGATGATTTGTTGCAGAAAACTCTGATGAGTGGAACATAAGATACCCAGCAAGGCCATCAATCACCCAGCTCAAACAAGGGGTATTATAATCAGCGGTATCGACATACGCAAATGCCCCAGAAGTGTTTCCCGAAAAGAGAGGGACTGCGCCAGGATGTTCCTGAGTATAGCTTCTAGTATATTTTCCGCTTCCTCGAAGAACCGAAAACAGATCCGAAATCTTTTTCTGGGCAAAATGGTAGCAGGACAAGTCTACACAGACGTTGCTTTCTACCACACGGTCTTTTTGATGGAGAAGAGATTTTCGCATATCTTCAAGATAGTTGAAAATTTCGACCATAATTTCCTGTTGCTCTAAGTCGTAACATCCGTTGCTTTTTACAGGAAGTTGGATGGTGACAGGAGCCAAGTTGTGAGAGTTGGCTTTGTGTGCATGATTGAATCCATATTTTTCCTTCATATCATTAAGCGCAACGCGAACATACTGAGGGCTGATATCCTTGCGAAGTACTTGAACGACGATTCGATCGGTATTGACATAAAATGGCTTCGTATGAATTACAAAATTGCGGCCGGCCGACCCATCACCGTTTGTAGCAAAGCTAAGAACAGGGTTATCCACGTTTGCACCAAAGGGCTCTTTTGGAAGTCTTTTTATGAATGCCACAGGTTCTTGACCAGCAGTATAGACGGGAAAATCGTCCGGATTGTCAGTGTTTAGAGCATTTAATTTTACACGATTAAGTCCGATTCCAGAGGAGGATAAACGGAACACGGCAGGGTCGATTATATTAACCATTTGACGAGAAATTATTGTTTTTTTTTTCTCCAACTCATAAAGTGGCTCGCGATATTCCATTAAAGAAGATGAAACATCAGAAATTAAAGTGGCGAGGCCGGAAAGAGTGATGGTTTCAACATCATCTTCCACGCCAAGCTGAATCTTTTCTTCTCTTGTCCACCAACGATCTACAGCCCAATGCGCACTGGTATAAAATTTATCAATACTTATAATTTTGCAGCGTGGGTCATCCGTTCTGAATTTTATCTTTGCTCCCTTAAACATATTAAACAAATCCGAGGCCGCTTCCAAATCATTTTGCTCGATATCAAAGCGATAGACATCCCGCGTTTCGCCGATTTCTGAGCAAAGATATGTGAATACCGGAGAGATTTGCTTGGGAAGAGTGGGAATTCCGCCAACATTAAGAGGAATCTTTTTAGTGAGTGCGAGAATATAGGTCTTTTTGTTGGTCGTAAAGAATGTGTTTAATGGCAAAGAAATCACCGCGTCGATATCGCACTGGCCAAGAATAAAATCTCGTAATTTTTTATCGTTACTCCGATTCATGATTCCATCTGGCACGACAATAAAAGCCTTTTTTCCGGGTTTGAGTGCGCGGACAATCCATTCCATGAACAGCCCTTCGATGCCCATGGCACTGATAGAAAAATATTTCTTTAATTCATCATCCTTCGAGATTTCTTCTTTTAGATTGCTACTGCCACTCATAACATATGGTGGATTTGTAAGAATGAGATCGTACTCCTCTGTTACCGGCTTGGCTAGAGTTCCGAGGATAGAGTTGGTTTGCAGAGTGAAGGTGCTATTAAATAACTGCGCAAACTGCTGAGTTAGATTCGGATGCTCTCTGATTAGCTCGGACATATAAATTAGCATATTCGCCTTTGCAAGTATAATGGTTTTCTGCTCATCTTTGTCGAAGCCCTTATCATAGCCGACAAGCGTAATTTTAGGAACAAGCCGTTCGGCACCGTGTTCATCTGTTTCTATAGTGTATAGGTGATTAAGATTGTGCAAAATAGGCTCAAGCAAGAATTTACCAACGCCACATGCCGGGTCACAGATTTTCATTCCAGACTCAATATCGGCCATGTTCACAATCGCTCGAACGACCTTAAGCGGCGTAAAATATTGTCCCCAGTTTTTCTTGCTGATAGATTCTTTCAAGAACGTTTCAAAGAGCTTGCTTTTAAAATCGTAATCAATGTTTTCAAGCGTACCAAAATCATTGAATCGTTTAAGGATTTTGTGAAAAACTGTAGCGTATCCAGAAACTGCTTTATCATCTTTAGATACAAAAATAGTACCATTAATGATTGTGGTTTTGTCTTTTGGATTTCCGGGAAAAAGCTCTTTGATTTTTATACGGATAACAGAAGCATAGAATTCGAGCACATCGTTTTCATTATTACCGGAATATTTTCCAAGTAAATCATAAAACGAATACATGCCTTTTAATACACCAAGATCACTCAGATATTTGAAAATGAAAATCTCGACAAAGGTGTAGAGGCAATTTTCTGGAGTTGCACCAGAAACGGCCCATAAATCCTGCCATACTTTCTGAGCAAGCGGAAGAGGATCAACAGATGCCGCGGCTCTTAACATATCATTTGAAGCATTGATGGATGCGCGAATTTTGTTAATCAGAACAATACATTCAGAGCTAGTTTTATTGAAATTGAGAGTTATTTTACTGCCGTTTTCCTGCAAAATCTCGTGACCAGTTAAAGGATTGACCCAGATACTCTTACTTCCGTCAGTAATAATATAAACTTTTGCCTGCAAAGCTTGTGCCGTACCTAATTCTTGCACAATTGCCTTCTCGATTTGCTTTTCAGTACGAAGTTGAGAAGGCGTTTTGTATTCGATGGCAGCAATTACTACGGGTTTTTTAACAATTAGTGCATCCGGCTTTTTGCTTTCAAATGTTTCATAATCCTTATCAGGAATTAGTTTTGCTGACTTTAGTGCTTTTAAGGTTGTTGCTCCGATGTTATAAAAATTCCAATCTCCCATTTTTTCAGGAGAATCTATCAAATTTCTCTGAATTAACTCTTCACTCATTGGTAGTAACTCCTTTACAATGATTTGTGTGATTGGCAAGATATTGATCGATGTCGTTTTGCCGTATGCGAAGAGAACGACTTCCTACACGTGATGCTGTAAGCTTTTTACTTTTTATAAGACGACGAATGGTCTTTTCTGATACCTTTAAGTATTGTGCCGCTTGCAATACAGTGAAAATTTCATCAGACATAGCACATTTCCTCCATTTTGTCAAGTATAACATTTGTCTGGGGCTAGTGCAAGGGAAAATTCAAATTATATATGGAAAAATGAGGACTATAATAGACTAAAATGGACAATAAAGGTCATATTGAAAAATGCTGTTTGCATGAAACATTTCGGTATAGAGTACATATAATAGACCTGAGTGAAAATTTCATTTCCTTCGATGCTTGACCACTTGCACTTATATACTTTTGCGCTATACTAATAATAGAGGATAGCGGCGTTGACCAGCTATCGGTGGCGATGAAGCAATGGACTGGTTCGGTATCAGCCTGTTGTGGAGCCAAACCGTGGGTTAAGCGAAAACCACAAGCCGAATAGATTCACCTGAATCGAACGAAAACGCAAAATGCCCGCTCACCGTGGAGATTCCGTTCCATCGGTGGCGGGCATTCTTTTATTATTCAGGCAACACAAGATAGCAGTATTCATCGGGAAGGACGATCTTTTCCCATTCGACCTTCTTGGCGGTGAATACGACCTCTGAATACTGTTTCTCACCACGGTTTTTGCGATATGTAGCAATAATTCGGTCAGCGGCCTTTACTTTGGTTCGGATATCGCCCTCCAGCACCGTGTTGGGAACGAAACGTCCTTCACCGCTATCCCGGACAAAACCCATGCAGGCGCTGAGGGAGCCTGCGATCTTGTCGGTGTACAGCTTGGGCTGGCTCATATTGTAGTCGCCCAGCATTTTTGCGGAGAGATTCTTTTTCATCAGGCTGGGCAGAACACGCATTTTCATTTCGGTGGTTCCATCTGCGGAAAATTCAAAATCCGCTTCGGTCAGACGTTTGTCGTAGCACAGATTGAAAAAGTGTCTGGCATTGATGCTAGGCTTACGCAGCTTGAAGCCTGTCATGTGCAGAAAGTTGCTGATATCGAACGTGACCTCCAGACAATGGACACTCTTATGCTTGTCGGTAGTGATGAACAGCAGGCTTTTATCCACCAGATTTTCTTTGTACAACGGCGCACAGGCAAAAACGATGGACAGTGCTTCTTTTTTCGTCATGGTTGATTCTGCGCTCCTTTGCGTTTTTACAAAATAAAAGGGACACCTACAACACCGTGGTGCTGTCCGATGTCCCTTGCGACTGATTTTATCGTTGTCCGCCAACCTCAGGCCCCTACGTCCTGCATCTCTTTCGGGTTTTATCGTTGCCCGCCAACCTCAGGCCCTTACGTCCTGCATCTGATCGGATTTTAGGTGTCAGCCACACCAGCGGAATGACGTCCGCTTTCCTATCTATATTATATTCGATTTTCGTTCAAATAGCAATGGACTTTGCAAAGATGATTCTTTAATTTTTTGCGAACGGCTGCTGAATCCTCAATCTTCCATTCTGCCGTGGTCACAGCCGAGGGAAAGATAATGCTCCATCCCTCCACCCAGCACAAGCTGTGCATACTCCAATGGCTTGTTCCACAGCAGCCAGTCCAGCTCTGCCCGCTGTGCCGGGGTGTTGCCGTACTCGTCCTCGACGGCGATGCAGTCGATGGCAAGAGTGGTGCCATCTTTGAACCGGGTTTCCACCCGGTTGGTGTCCATATTGTAGCGGCAGGAAAGTAGTTTGTTCATAGTGAACCTCATTTCTATATCAAACGGTGTCTGTTCGGATGTCCTAAACCCTGCCATAAAACCGGTGGTTGATTTGTCCATTGGGCTTTGTTTTGCCCGTCTGCACATTTTTGCACACTTTTTGCACACCTGAATAGCTGGATAACGGTTGCAAAGCATCACACTGTATGCAAATAATGCGGTGTGTGCAAAGGCATGTTTTGCGATGATACGATAAAAATAACGTTTCTTCGAACTTTTGAAATTTGACGAATGATGCGCCTTGGATTCTTTTAATCAGAGGGCCAGGGATTCGAGTTCCCTCGAGCGCACCAAAATCCCACGAAGAATCGTATGGTTCTTCGTGGGATTTTCTTTTTATACGCCATTTGCACGGTCTCTGCACGGTTTTTGCACGGTCCGCATTTTTCGTGTCAGATGGAGTAAGTCTGTGAATTACTCTGCAATCCGTGCTATTTTTTGCAATTCAGGTCAGCAGAGCCAGGCGAAGCTGCGCTTTTACAGAGGGGTCTGCGTCCTTCAGAAGCTCCAGCAGTGCCGACACGGAGATGGTCGGTTCTGCTTCAACCGGGGTGGCCTGCACAGGTGTTGTTCCTGTACGGCCTTCACATCACCGCCGGAGATCATCAGTTGATAAGCAGAGCGCAGGCTGCGCGATGGAATCGCTGAATAGCACAAAGGCATGTTGGAGTCCAGATGTAAAGAAAAAACGGTAAAGCAGATAAAATCCACTTTACCGTTTTATAGCAATTCAACTTCTTCATGCAACAGCAATAGCGTTGAATTGCATATCGCAAATTGCTGTTTTAACGTTCCACTAATTTCTTGCCTTGCGATCAAGAAGGCACTTCCGCTAAACGCTCTACATTGAAAATATAATCGTACACTGCTATAATAAAATTGTGATATTATCACCAAAAATTCAAGATGAAAAGCGTTTGCGATTGGCAAACATTCAGGAGGAACGCATGGTAACAGGAGCCATTAAAAATAAGGTAGACAAGATCTGGACGGACATCTGGGCAGGCGGCATCACCAATCCGCTGACCGTCATTGAACAGCTGACCTATCTCATGTTCATCCGGTCACTGGACGAGAAAGAGCTTGCCACCGAAGATTTTGAGAACATGGCGGGCGAAAAGATGGAGCACATCTTCCCGGCCAGCGCGGCAGGACAGTCTATGCGGTGGAGCCGCTTCAAGGACAAAGATTCCCGCGAGATTTTCCTGACCATGCAGCAGCGGGTGTTCCCTGCCATCAAAAAGATGAAATATGGCCGTCTGCCGGATTTTGACGCAAACGGCGAGCTGGTGGAGATCGCAGACGACCCCACCCGCCCAGACGAGGGCAACACCGCCTTTGCGCGGTACATGGACGATGCCATGTTCCTGATCCCCACGCCGCAGGTACTGCAAAAGATCATCACCGGGCTGGAGGATCTTTACACCCACGACATTGCCGACCTTGATATGCAGGGCGACCTGTACGAGTATATGCTGGGCAAGCTGGCAACCGCAGGGCAGAACGGCCAGTTCCGCACGCCCAAGCACATCCGTGACATGATGGTGGAGCTGGTGCAGCCCACGCCGGACGACTTCATCTGCGACCCCGCCTGCGGCACGGCGGGCTTTCTGGTGTCCAGCGCAAAATATGTTCGCAAGCACTATGGGGACGATATGACTCCGGAACAGTGGCAGCATTTTGCCGGGCCGATGTTTGCAGGCTTTGACATGGACCGCACCATGCTGCGCATTTCGGCCATGAACCTGATGCTCCACTCCATCACCAACCCGGATATCGACTACAAAGACAGCGTTTCCAAGCAAAACTCCATTTGCAGCAAGTACACGGTCTGCCTTGCGAACCCGCCGTTCAAGGGCACTGTGGATGCCGAGAGCATCAACGATGACCTGAAAGCCGTCACCAACACCAAAAAGACGGAACTTCTGTTCCTTGCGCTCTTCCTGCGGATGCTCAAAACCGGCGGACGCTGCGCCTGCATCGTGCCGGACGGCGTGCTGTTCGGTTCCAGCAAGGCGCACCAGAGCATCCGAAAAGAACTGATCGAAAACCACCAGCTGCGGGCGGTCATTTCCATGCCCTCCGGCGTGTTCAAGCCCTACGCAGGCGTGTCTACGGCGGTGCTGGTGTTTACCAAGACCGGCGCGGGCGGCACCGACAGGGTGTGGTTCTACGATATGAAAGCCGACGGCCTCTCGTTGGACGACAAGCGCACCGAGGTGAAGGAGAACGACATCCCGGACATCATCGCCCGGTTTCAGAACCTCGACGCTGAAACTGACCGCAAGCGCACCGAGCAGAGTTTCTTTGTGCCCAAAGAAGAAATTGCCGCCAATGGGTATGATTTGTCCATCAATAAGTACAAAGAGACCGAGTATGTGCCGGTGGAGTATCCCTCGACTACGGAGATCCTTGCTGACCTGCATGAGCTGGAAATGGAGATCACCAAGGGTCTGGCAGAGCTGGAGGAGATGGTGTGATGATTCAATTAAAGGATTTATGCCAGAAAGCTTCTTCCAATATTGCACAGAAAGATTTGGAGGGACATGAAGGCCAATATCCCATTTATGGAGCGAGTGGGTTGATTGGATATGTGGATTTTTATAAGCAGGAAAATCCGTATGTTGCAGTTGTAAAAGATGGTGCAGGTATTGGCCGAGTTATGTGTCTCCCTGAAAAATCGTCTGTTATTGGAACAATGCAATATATTTTGCCGAATGAAGGAGTAAATGTCCATTACCTTGCGTTTGCAATGGAACACATGAACCTTGCAAAATATTTTTCAGGCGCAACGATACCACATATTTATTTCAAGGATTACTGCACAGAGAGATTACCGAAGAACTCCGAAGCGGAGCAAAAACAAATTTCAACAACTCTAAGCAGAGTGACGGAGCTTATTTCTCTCCGCAAACAACAGCTTTCCAAGTTGGACGAGCTGGTAAAGGCGCGGTTTGTGGAGATGTTTGGAACTTATCCTAAAAACGAAAATGGTTTTCCTGTCGCAGTAATTTCAGATGTTGCAAATGTAAGTGTTGGTGTAGTAATCAAACCTGCCCAATATTATGTTACGGAAGAATGTGGCATAAAAGCGTTTCGCTCATTGAACATCGGCGAGATGTATATAAAAGATAGCGACTGGGTCTATTTTTCAACAGAAGGAAATGAAAGTAACAAGAAATCTCAACTCCATGAAAATGATTTGCTGATTGTCAGGTCGGGAGCTCCAGGAACGTCATGTGTTGTTACAAAAGAATTTGAAGGATGTAATGCGGTGGATGTAATAATCGCACACCCGAATTTGAGCAAGGTAAATCCTTGGTATCTCTGTGCATATATCAATTATCCTCATGGAAAAAAACAAATTGAAGAAGGAACAGGTGGGGCAGCGCAGCAGCACTTTAACGTTGGAAAGTGTAACAACTTGAAAGTTTTGCTTCCACCGCTTGAACCACAAAACCAGTTTGCCGCTTTTGTGGAACGTGTAAACCAGCAGAAGCAGACCGTACAGCAGAGCCTTGAAAAGCTGGAATTGATGAAAAAAGCACTGATGCAGGAATATTTTGGGTAACTCCCCCAGTCGCCTGACGGCGCCAGCCCCCTCAAAGAGGGAGCCTTAACGTGACCGCAAGGCAAAAGCCTCCCTCCTTGAGGGAGGTGGCACGGTGCAGCCGTGACGGAAGAAGTTCTGCGCAAATCTCGAAAAATCAAGACGAAAGAATCCAGCATATTAACTTTTTGAGATTTCGGTGATATGATATAAAAAACGTGTATTGCGAGGGACGTTCATGCAGGTGACTTTTCTTATCGGAAATGGTTTCGATTTAGGAATTGGGCTAAAAACGGCCTATTCTGATTTTTATAGAGTGTATTGTGCTGAAACACAAAAAGATGACGAGAATCTCAGGAACTTTAAGTCCGCTATTCAGTTGAAATCAGAAACGTGGTCCGACTTTGAAAATGCATTTGGCAAATATTCAAGCGAGCTCAATGATACAGCGGTGTACTTGGAACTGTTTGAAAATTTTGTCAACTCTTTTATAAGTTATATAAGAAATGAAGAACAGCGGTTTGATGAATCAAAACTGGACAATGCAGTTGAGGGAATGAGTAAGGCATTCAGTACATATTATAAGATTCGGCCTGCTGACGCAGAGGTGCTCAGAAGAGTTATTGATAGAAACGATGTCTATTTTAACTTTGTGACGTTTAATTATACCAATTGCTTAGATAAGTGTTTCAATGCGGTTAAGGAGAAAGCCGGTGGCTGTAAATTCAGTGGCGGATATATTAGCGAGCTTGTTCATGTCCATGGGTATATAGATGATCTCATAATGGGTGTCAATGATGAGACACAAATCGCAAATAAGGCTTTCGCTGAAAATTTGGATGTTATTGAGGGAATAATTAAGCCTGTACAAAATCAAATTATTCGGATGAACTATGATGAACGTGCAACAAAACTAATAAAGAACAGCACAATTGTTTGCATTTATGGAATGTCTGTTGGTTCTACGGACAAGAAGTGGTGGAAATTGATTATGGAGTGGTTGCAGGAAAATTCAGCGAGGCATTTGATTGTGTTAAGTCATGAGGCTGGTTCACAGACAGTGTTTCAATGGAACCGCACTGTGAAGAGAATTCGGAGAAATCTTTTTACATATGGAGAAGTTTCAGATGACAAGAAAAAGCCACTGGAAAGTCAAATTCATATTCAAACAAATCACGACATTTTTTCGATGAATCTGGTGAAATCGCAACAGTTGGGAGGACAGCCTCAAACAATGGAAGATAGTAAGGATATAACCGAACGGGTTCGTTCCGAGATAGAAAAAATGACCGCAACTGATGCAGAAGTGTCAGAAATGCTGGATGAAGTCTTTAATTAAGTGCTCGATTTACTATTGAAAGGAGCCTTCCCATGTCCAACTTCTCCTATCTCTCCACCCGCCCCGAATACTCCCTCTTCGCTAATTCTGCCATCGAGGCCGAGAAAGTGTTCTCCACCTCCCCGGCGATGTGCGCGGTGGGGTGCCGGAAGGCATTGGAGCTGGCGGTGAAGTGGGTGTATGCGGCAGACAAAACCATCACGATGCCCTACAAGGACAACCTGCAATCCCTGCTGCACGAGCCGAGCTTCCGGTTCGCGGTGGACCGCAATGTATGGAGCGTGCTGCCCAGCATCGTGAAGGCGGGCAATCTGGCGGTACATACAGGGCACAGCGTGTCGGCGGCGGATGCAGTGTTCAGCCTGCGGGGGCTGTTCGACTTCATCCAGTGGGTGGATTACTGCTACGGCACGGACTATGTGGAGCGCTCCTTTGACGAGACAGCCATCCCCGGCGAAAAGGTAACGCTGGACGAAAAGAAGATCCGGGAGCAGGAAAGCCTGCTGACCCAGAAAGATGCCGAGCTGGAAGCGCTGCGCAAGCAGGTGGAGAGCCTTTCGGCGGCGTACACGGCCAGCAAACAGCAGAACCAGCAGAGCCGCAGTTTCACCGCCGCCGACCTGACCGAGGCCGAAACGCGGCAGAAGATCATCGACATCGACCTCAAGGCCATGGGCTGGAAATTCACCGGGCCGGACGCCGATGTGCGCACCGAGTACGAAGTGGACAACATGAACGGCGTGCTGGGGCAGAAGGGCTATGCAGACTATGTGCTGATGGGCAAGGACGGCTTGCCGCTGGCGGTCATTGAAGCCAAGCGCAGCACCAAAGACCCCAACATCGGGCGCAAGCAGGCTCAGCTTTATGCAGACTGTCTGGAGCAGAAGTTTGGCCGCCGTCCGATGCTGTTTACCACCAACGGCTACACCACCTATTTCTGGGATGAGCAGAGCGGCCCGCAGCGTGCCGTGAGCGGGGTGTTCTGCAAGGACGACTTGCAGAAGCTGATGAACCGCCGCACCGAGAAAAAGCCGCTGGACACCATTGAAATTGACGATAAAATCACCGACCGCTACTATCAGAAAAACGCCATCCGGGCAGTCTGCGCCCATATTACGCAGGGCTTCCGGCGCAATCTGCTGGTCATGGCAACGGGCACAGGCAAGACCCGCACCGCATCCAGCCTGACCGATGTGCTGAGCCGGGGCGGTCATGTGACCAACGTGCTCTTTCTGGCGGACCGCACTGCGCTGGTCAAGCAGGCAAAGGACGACTTCAAAAAGTATCTGCCCGACCAGTCGTTGTGCAACCTCTGCTCCTCCAAGGACGATAAGACCGCGCGCATCGTGTTTTCCACCTATCCCACCATGCTCAACGCCATCGACAACGCCAAGACCAAGGACGGCGTGCCGCTGTTTTCGCCCGCCCACTTTGACCTTATCATCGTGGACGAGAGCCACCGCAGCATTTTCAAGAAATACCGCGCTATTTTTGATTATTTCGATGCGATTCTGGTGGGTCTGACCGCCACCCCGAAAACCGATGTGGACCGCAACACCTACGACTTTTTCGAGATGGAGCACGGCATCCCCACCTACGCCTACGATTACGACACGGCGGTCTACACCGACCATGTGCTGGTGCCTTACTACAACTACGAGGTCAAGACGAAATTCACAGAAGAGGGCATCCACTACGACCAGCTTTCACCGGAGGATAAGGCCCGCTACGAGGACGATTTTGCCGAGGACGACACCCTGCCCACCTTTATCCCATCCGAAAAGCTGAATAAGTTCATCTTCAACGCCAACACCGTGGACACGGTGCTGCAAGACCTGATGGAACGGGGCATCCAGACGGCAGGCGGCGACCGCATCGGCAAGACCATCATCTTTGCCCAGAACAAGCGCCACGCGGAGTTTATCCGGGAACGCTTTGGCAAGCTCTACCCGCAGCTGGAGACCCAGTACCCGGGATTCATCCAGCGGGTGGTCTGCGATGATGCCTATGCGCAGTCCATCATTGACGACTTCAAACAGCCGGACAAGCCGCCGTTTATTGCGGTCTCGGTGGATATGATGGATACGGGCATTGATGTGCCGGAGTGCGCGAATCTGGTGTTCTTCAAAAAAGTACGCAGCAAAACGAAGTTCTGGCAGATGATCGGCCGTGGTACGCGGCTCTGCCCATCTCTTGCCTGCGTGGATGCCATCGACGGCGACTATACGGGCAAACGGCGGTTTCTGATCTTCGACTACTGCGGCAACTTTGAATTTTTTCGTCAGAAACCCAACGGCTACGAGAGCGCGGACACCAAAAGCCTGTCCGAGAGCATTTTCTGCAAGCAGGTGCGCATTGCCGCCGCGCTGCAGGATGGAGCCTATGGGAACGAAAAATACCAGAACTGGCGTAAGATCTTAACGGAGACCTGCCGTGCCGAAGTGGGAGCGCTGAATCCGGAGCTGGTATCCGTGCGGCTGCACCGACAGGCCGTGGAACACTATCAAAAGCCGGAAGCCTTTGTCAGCCTGACCGAAACGGACAAGGGTACTCTGATGAAAGAGGTGGCACCGCTCATCTCGCTGGACGACAAAGATGAAGCCGCCAAGCGGTTCGATAACTTTGTGTATGGCTTGCTGCTCTGTGAACTGGAAGGTCTGCCGGGGCTGGGCCGCGCCCAGAAACAGCTGCGCAATACAGCGGCAATGCTGGAAGGGAAAGCTACCATCCCGCAGGTGCAGGCAAAGCTGCCGCTCATCCGCGAGGTGCAGACAGACGAATTTTTGACCTCGCATGACCTTCTCCGCTTTGAGGAAATGCGGCAGGAGCTGCGGGAGCTCATCAAGTTTCTGGTGGACGGTGTAGAAGGGCAAAAACCTGTCTACACGGCCCTTGCCGACCCGGTACTGGAACAGACCGAGGGCAAAACGCTGGATTCCGGCTATGATTTCGGCGAGTACCGGGAACGTGTGAACCGCTACATCATGGAGCACCGCAGCGATACGCTGGCCATCCACAAGCTGACCCAGAACATTCCGCTTTCCAGGGGCGACTATACCGAGCTGGAACATATCTTCACCTGTGAGCTGGGCAGCAAAGAGGACTATGCACGGGAGTTTCGGGATACACCCTTTGGTCTGCTGGTGCGTAAAGTGGCAAAGCTGGACCACGATGCTGCCATGCAGGCATTTTCCAAGTTCATCAACGACGAATCGCTGAATGCAAAGCAGATCGCGTTCGTGCAGAAGGTCATTCATTACATCGAGCAGAACGGTTATGTGGAAAGCAAAGCGGTGCTGATGAAACCACCCTTTGACCAACCCATCCTGTTTACCCGCCTGTTTGATGGCAAAACAGGGAGTGAACTGATGGATACGATCAATTCGGTGAAAGAGAATGCCACCCATGTGACTGCATAAAGTAGTGGAATGTACTGATAAAAACCGGTATAATTCAGGACTATCGAAAAATGAATATCCTGCAACGCAGGATGGCAAGTCAGGGAATTTTGAACGATACGCAAACGACTCTGGCTGATTACCTGATGAGCATCGCACAAATTTCCGTGGAGGATGCCGGAGTGATTTATATCGAGTTGAGCAGCATCCGCGGCAATTTTATGGCAAACATCATTCTGCGCATGATTGAAAATTATCACTTCCTGCCCGATATGGCGCAGAAACTGAAAAACAAACAAGCACTGGTGGAAAGCGTAATTGCAAATGAACAGCTGGAGCCTTCCATTACGTTGCCCACCAAAGATGTGTATGATGACCTTGTCAACAGCAAACTGGATATGATCGAAGGCTTCGTGCCGATCTCTGCCATCCGGTATGATGCTAAGATGCAGGAAGCAGAAAGACTTTAAGGGGAGTGCGACTTGTAGGATTGCTTTAAATTATCGAGTTAATCCGCAGGCTGAATAGATTCACTCAAATCGAATGAAAACGAAAAAATGCCCGCTCACCGTGGAGATCCGGCTCCATCGGTGGGCGGGCATATCCAATAAAACACCAGGATACCATTATGCTTTTCGTACTTCAGCTGGGATCTTGTTCTGGCTCAGATATCCCACAGGGAGGGCGCAGAGGTGGAAACTGCGGCGGCACCTGCGCGCATGGCGGCCATGACGTCGGCTTTGTCCCGCAGCAGGCCGCCTGCAATGACAGGCACCTGTGTGCGGGCGCTGATCTCGGCGATGACCCGGGGCATGATGCCGGGAAGGATCTCGACAAAATCCGGCTTGCCCTGCTCCAGCTGACCGGACAGGCTGGTCAGCGAGAGGGAATCCAGGATGAATGCCCGCTGGACGGTCAACAGGCCGCGGTGGCGCGCCCGGCGGATCAGGGTCGGGCGGGTGGAGATGATGCCGTCCGGGTGGCACAGGGCGTTGAGGGAGTCCACCGCGATCTCCCGCGACGAAAGGCCGTCCACAAGGTCGATGTGAACCACGGCCAGTTTTCCGGCATCATGTATGCGGTGCACCAGACCGTCTACGGTGAGCAGGGTGCTTGCCAGCAGAAAAATAGTACTGCAGGGCGAGGCCAGCGCAGCAGTCAGGGCTTCGTCCGTTTTCACAGCGGCGATCACCGGTTCGTCCAGCAGGGTTTCGGCAAGAGGATGCATTGGGTAAGACTCCTTTCGAGCCAGATTTACAGAGATAGGGAGCAATCAGAAGATACGGCCCTTTCAGAAAACTCTAAAAGGGCCGCACCATGCGCAAACCAAGTTTATAAAAAATTGAGGGGTTTGTAAAGAGGATTAAAGAGGCATTATTTATGTGCCTGCACGGCTGCATTATTTTTCTTCAGCAGTACAGCGCATGCTATGGTAACTACAAAGCCGATCGCGATCAGTGCGTAGACCAGAGCAGTGCCAGCGTACTGTGTTCCGGGGGTGTGCACGCGAATCTCGCAGATGCCCCACTCGCTGACAGCTGCAAGAACGCCGCAGAAGATGCCGCCAAGGTAGGGATTGCCTGTGTGCTGGTACAGGAGACGACAAATCAGGATCGCAACAAAGATGAAGCCGGGCAGCGCATACACTGCAGTTGCGGCAGAAGCCAGACCGCCGAACATCGGGTTCGAGCCGGTAGCCTTGAAGATGCCGTAAACGTAGCAGAGGATGAACAGAGTGGGAACCGACGCGATAAAGCTGATCAGAAGGTTAGAAAGCAGCTTGTTTTTGCCGAGCGCCGTGCTAAAGTTAAAACTGTTGACACTGATGGACATGACAATGTAGTACACGAGATACATGGGTACAACAAGGAGCATACCCGGGATGCGGTTGGCTCCAAACTTCATAAAGCCCCAGTAAACGATCAGGAAGTTCACATCCACAAAATAGTCGACGGCAAAAACCATCAGGATCAGGGCAAAGACTGCAAGCAGGGCCGCGCCGATGGATTTGAGGAGTGCATGCCCGGAAATAGCGATGCCGGTATTCCGGAAGGAGAAACCGTGTTTTTTGCCGTAGGCCATGTACCACACCGTGCACAGAACAAGAGTCAGTGCGCCGCACAGCAGAGAGATCAGGCCGTGGTACGCAGGGTTGGCCGAGTGGAAAAGTGCATCACGGTAAGATGCCAGTCCCTGCTTGTTCAGGAATCGAATAATGAGGATGGACAGGACGGCACTGATGATCTGGATGCCCCAGAGACGAAAAGTCAAGGACTTTTTCATCAAATTCAAAAAGAAGTCACATTTTGCGGACTTCCTCACGGAGCAGACGCTTG
>OHEO01000589.1_pt1 | contig 16798 bp, 13 predicted proteins | sample 1567311 | NCBI WGS metagenome assembly OHEO01 (sample SAMEA3879602, study PRJEB24766) | human gut metagenome | biome: human-associated habitat; feature: feces | place: USA | collected 1985/1987
AAGCCGACCGAGTCGGAAAAAGCAGCAAAGAAAGCGAAGCAGTCAGGCAACGAACCTAAATCTATGCCAACAGCAAATACAACCGACACCGCAATAGAAACCGTTGAACCCACTCAAATAACAACTCAAAACGAAGGCTATTGCTATGAGCCCGAGCCTCCTGTGAAACCTATTGTTGAGCACTACTCGCGAAATGACGATGTTGTGTATCTGAGGCACGAAAATTCTCTGCTGCGAGCTCAATTGTCAACAGATCAGGGCGATCTTGTTGACGCAAAATCCGAAGCACTTAAAATTCGTGCTAAGAATGAAGAGGCAAAGAGTGAGCTTCTTAGCACGGAAAAGCGGTTGGAGGAAGTAAAGAATGAGCTGATTGAAACCGAAGAGGCCGCTTTGCTTCAAAGCTTCGGCTTATACACACCGCACTTTGAATTTGCGCGAGCCGATGATTATAAAGCGCGGCTTTTGGAGATCCGTGCGAGGCAAAAAGATGCTGTCAAGGATGGTGTGGCAGTCACGGGCAACACTACATGGTCTATCGACGGCAGCCAGACAAAAGGGCGTAAGATGGTCGCAGATATTCAAAAGCTGCTCTTGCGCGCTTTCAATGCCGAGTGCGATGACATTGTAGAGCATGTCCGTTATAACAATATTGAGTCAAGCGAAAAGCGCATAACCGCATCGCGCGATGCAATATCTAAGCTCGGCCAGATCATGGGAATAGGAATAACTGCCGGATATTATCGCATGAAGATTGATGAGCTTCATCTCGCGTTTGAGTGGCAGCAGAAAAAGCAGCAGGAGAAAGAAGAACAGCGCGAGGCGCGAGCAGAAATGCGTGAGGCGGCAAAGCTGGCCAAAGAGCTTGAAAACGAGCGGCGAAAACTCGAGAAAGAGCAAAGCCACTATGAAAACGCGCTCTCTAAAATCAACGAGCAGCTTGCGGCAGCAAGCGACGACGAGGCTGACGCCGTTCGTGAACGCAAGGCTCAAATTGAAAAGCAGCTTGAGAAAATCGACGCTGCCTTTGGTGATGTTGAGTACCGTGAAGCAAACCAGCGTGCCGGCTATGTCTATGTCATATCAAACATAGGCGCGTTCGGCGAAAATGTTTACAAGATCGGCATGACGCGGCGGCTTGACCCGATGGACAGAATCGACGAACTCGGTGATGCATCTGTCCCATTCAAATTTGACGTTCACGCAATGATTTTCTCTGATGATGCGCCTAAGCTGGAAGCTGCGCTACATAATGCCTTTGCGGACAAAAAACTAAACTTTGTAAATCAGCGAAGAGAGTTTTTTAACGTTTCGTTGGAAGAAATCAAACAAGTTGTAAGGGATAATTTTGACAAGTCTGTCGAATTTGTCGAAATACCCCCTGCCGAGCAGTACCGTGAGTCTCTCTTGTTGCGCGAGGCCTCAGAAGTCCATGCATAACCGTGAGGATATTTGCCGTGCCTTGCACCGCTATGTCGATGAATATAAGTGGGGCTGGGGCGTAGCTCGGAGGCAGCTGAAATTCCGTTTTGGCGTAGATTTTCCTATCACTGAGCTAAAAAGTTTATACAAGCAAGTAAAGGTCACTGGCATAGGAGCTGTTAAACAACGATGAAGTGCCGTAATTGTAATGCTGAGCTGCCCGATGAGCTGCATTTTACTTTCTGTGGCTATTGTGGTGAGCGCCTTGTCCGGGAGCGCAAGAAGAAAACCGAAATAAAAATACCCACGCCGCGAAAGCGTGGGCAGAGGTGGTATGTTGACCTCCGGCGCGAGGGTGTAACCGTCATTGAGGACACCGAAGCCGAAGTAAAAGCCAAAGCGATTGCTATAAGAGCCGGGTTTATCGATGCGAAGAAAAAGCAGCCGGCATTAACATTGCGAGCTGCAATAGATAATTACATTGGAGATCGAGATAACGCTTTGTCTCCGGCCACTGTTCGAGGGTATATCACCATAAAAAACAATGCTTTTGCGCCTGTGATGGACACCGATATTTTTTCCGTCCGCAACTGGCAGTCTGCAGTGAACGTGGAGGCTGGGCGAGGGATATCCGCTAAAACACTGCAAAACGAATGGGGGCTCGTCAAAAGCGTTTTAGACAAAAACAAGATCGATACTTCTGCGGTTTCGTCTTTGCCGCAAGTAGTGCAGTCAGATATGCCCTGGCTCGACTACGAACAGATAAAGATATTTCTCGATGCCGTACGTGGTGATGAGTTCGAGCTTGCTGCACTTTTCGCGCTGCACTCATTGCGGCGTTCCGAGGTGCTCGCACTCACGCCAAGACACATTGAGAATGATATTATCCACGTTTCCGGCAGCGTCGTATATGACAAAGATTATAAGCTTGTCACGAAAAAGGAAAACAAAAACACATCATCAAAGCGCGACGTTAACATCGTGATACCTCGGCTTTTCGAGTTGCTCACTGATTGCGATAAAAGAGATGTCGAGCCGTTTATCAAATGCGCCCCGGACACCCTGCGAACACATGTAAACCGTGCATGCGTTTCTGCCGGCCTTCCGAGGGTCGGCATGCATGGGCTGCGCCGCAGTTTTGCCTCCCTCGCCTACCACCTCGGCTGGTCTGAGAGACAAACAATGGCCATGGGAGGATGGGCGGATCTCGGCACGGTTCATCGAATATACATTAAGCTGGCCGAAAAAGATAAAAACGCAGATATAGAAAAGATGAAAGCGTTTTATAATCAATAATTTACGTCAAATTTTACGACACTAATTGAAAAGTCATTGATTTTTCAATATTTTTATGCCGTAACAAGCGGGTTCGATTCCCGTCATCCGCTCCAAACATAGCAAAATCCCGAAGTCATTGAAACTTCGGGATTTTCTTTATCTATCAATGGTTTGCGGAGATTTATTCCTTCCCCGGGATGGTGAAGATGCCGGACTCGACAAGCTCCTTGAGGCCCTTATGCGACTCGTACATGACAAGAAGCCGGCTCTCGATCACTGCCCACTTCTCCTCGATCTCGGCATCGGCAGCCGCCAGGCGCTTGCTCGCAACGTCCTCTGCCTCGGAAATTATCTGCTCGGCCTGCTTCTGAACGTCGGAAAAAGCTGCCTCGGCCCGTTCATCGCGTCTTTTCATGTTTTCAAGATATGTATCGACCGTGCGCTGCGCCGCTTCAAAAAGGCCGCTGACCTTCGCGGCAGCCTCGGCAAGATTGCCGCTCTCGCTTACCTTGATCTCATATCCGTCGAGCTTTGCCTGAAGCTCCGCGACCTGAGACTTAAGCTTTTCGATCTCCTGCTCCTGATCGTGCATGACCATCATCATTTCGTTCTTTGAAAGATTCATCGATTCGTTTCTCATCGGCCCACTCCTTAGCTGCAAAATGTCATTAATATAATAACATCCCAAGCATCATATTTCAACACAAATGTATTAAAAAGGCGCGGCAAGCCGCGCCTTAGACCCTGCTTTATTTTGCCGTTATCCCCTTGCTGAATGCACGGAACATGAATGCCGCGACTTCGCAGCGGGTGCAGGTCGCACCGGGCGCAAACTGCGTTGCCGTTTTGCCGGTGGTAACGCCGTTTTCAACGGCCCAAAGCACCGCTTTGTAGTAAAATGCGTTGGCATCCACATCGTTGAAGCCGCAGCTCATATTCTTGGGCGCAGGCTCGCCGGCATAGCGCCAGAGGAAGGTGACAAACTGGGCGCGCGTAACGGTTGCGTTCGGCGAGAAGTGCGTCGCGTCCGTACCCTTGGTTATGCCGTTTTCAACCGCCCAGAGGATCGCGTCATAGCAGTATGCATAGGAATTGGTCTTCGGAACATCCGAAAACTGCTTTACGCTGCCGCTCGGCTCAGGTCTGCCTGCTGCGCGCCAGAGGAATGTCACGACCTGTGCGCGTGTGCAGGATGCTTTGGGCGCAAAGTGGCTTTCATCCTTGCCGTTAGTTACCTGCGGCGTGTTGTAGTATGCCCACATAACGGCGCTGTAGAACCAGTCGGTGCCGTTTACATCATAAAACGGATTTGAAAAGCGCATATTGCACTTTTCGCACACGCCGTACTTGATAATATGTCCGGTTTTCACGGTCTCGTTATCAGTATAGCTGTCCTTGCAGCTCGAGCAGGTGTGCTTCGTGTAACCGTTCTGGGTGCAGGTCGGCGCGGTCACGACCGCGTCGTATCTGTGAGCGCCCAGCTCACCGTAGGCATCGCCGCATTCGTCGCAGACGGCCTTTTCGGTGCAGGTGGCAGTTCCGCCGGTGTGGGCGGTCTTGCGGCTGAGCTCATACCACTTTTCGTTTATCTCAAAGCCTGCCGAATTCAGCTCGTCTCTGAGATCCTCCAGCGTCTTTCCGCAGCGCTGGCAGCCGAGCCAATGATATGTATCATCGCTGCAATGGTCAATATCCTTGATCTTTATCATTCCGATGATATGATCGAGGTCAAACGTGCCGTCGCGGATCATCTGGACGATCTGCGGCGTGCTCAGGCCGATGGTCTTGGCAAGCAGCTTCAGATTATCCTGGCTTATGCTTCCGACCAGATTGGTGCCGGGGTGCAGATCGTGGCCGGTGCATTTATCGACGAGGTCATCCTTTGTGATGAGTATGCTTGCGCGCTCATCCTTGTACATATTGCCGCACTTTTTGCAGCGATAGTAATCTATCGTGCCGTCCTCGGTGCAGGTCTTGGGCGTGCCCTTGACAAGCTCGATATCCTTGCAGCCGCCTGCGCACTGGGCAGAGTAATAGCTGCCTTTTTCAATAAACGCGCCGCAGTCCTTGCAGTATTTATCTCCGGTGTAGCCCTGAGTTGTTTCGGTTGCCTTTACTTCATTCCTGAGCTCAAAATTCACATGGGTGTTGGGGTCAAGCTCGCCGTAGCTTGCGCCGCACTTAGCGCACTTGGCCTGAGTCTTGCAGCTGGCCGTGCCGCCGCTGTGGGAGCTTGTGCCCGTGGTAGTGCCGCAAACTCTGCACTTCTGATAGTGCACGCCTGCGACCTCGTCGGCCACCCAGTAATAATCATGGTCGTTTTTCGACGTGGAGACCTTGGCCGATGTCGTTTTGACCGTTCCGGCAGCGTCGGAATAGTAATTATCGCAGCCGGAGCAGTACCAATATTCTATGTTGCCCTTTTCGGTGCAGGTCGCCGCCTTTGAGGGGAAGTGCTTGAGGTCGGTGTGCTTGGTCTCGTCTTTTTTGCCGGTTTCAAAATCCTTGAGTTTTGCCGTTTTCGTGCCTTCGGCATCAGCAAAAATCTGTCCACATTTGCTGCACTGCCAATACTGCGAATGTGCTTTCGCCGTGCAGTTTGCCTCTGCTGCATCAACTGGCTTGATTTCGTGATCGCACGCCGTGGGATCGGGATCGGGGTCTACCGTGCCGCCGGTGACTGTGAGGGTCACGGTGTTGCTGACGGCGTAGGAAAGGCCTTTGCCTCCAAGAATGCTCAGAGAACCACAATATGCAACGCATTTAAGCTGCATACCATTGTCATCCGCGGTCACAGCGCTGGTCGTATAAGTTGTTCCTTGGCCTTTCACAACTTTAAGGAGCTTTGGGATATCTATATTATCACTGTCCCCTATAGCAGAAGCGTCAACCCAGAGATATTTTATCTCCTTTGTAAGCGCAGAGCTTGCTTTCGCACTTGCCGTAAATGTTGCAGTCTTTCCAACAGCTACGGTAACATCTTTCGGCTGCTCGGTAAACGTGATCGTAACCTTGTCCGTGCTGTCTCCGCCGCTGATGATTCCGCCCAAATCAAATTCCGCCAGTGCGCCCATAGGCACGAGCGAAACGAGCATCAGCGCCACCATCAGCAAACTGATAATGCGTTTTTTCATTGTGTTCCTCCTAAGTTTTGATTTCTCCACCGTGCCGCCTATGCGGCTGTATACACAGTAATTATACTATTTCGTCAGTTTAATGGCAAGTAATTCATTTCCGTTATTTTAAACAGTAATGCACGGCCGATTTGGTATAGTTTGACCTCTGCATAAGCTCCGCGTCCCCGTCATATATATTGACTATGTGAGTTTGGGGAGTGGTGCATGTGTATACTAATATTGAAGAGCGCGCCTGCGATCTTGCCGAGTACATAATCGAAAACAAGACAACGGTCAGAGCCGCCGCAAAGCAATTTAACATTTCAAAAAGCACCGTACACAAGGATCTCACCGAGAGGCTGAAAACGGTTAGCCCGGCACTGTATCATCAGGTGCGCGAGCTGCTTGATATCAATAAGGCCGAGCGGCATATCCGCGGCGGCATGGCTACACGCAGAAAATACAAGGGCGAGAATGCGTAGAAATTGCAGGCAGGAATAAAATGCGGCTGACATTTTATTACTAAGCTCTCCGCGCATTTATATCCAGCTTTAAACAATCCTCGAAGAGGCAAACGCCTCGGACGAGGGTTGTTCTTTTTTTCTCCTCCGATTGACTTATTTGCCGGCAGGAAATATAATGTTAATTAAACAGCAAAAAGGAGAAAACACTATGAACATTCTATCGCTGCTCAACAGTGCGCCGATGTACGCCATATGCGGCGGCATTATCGCATTCGTAGCCGTTGTGTGCGCCGTGTTTATGGTTCGCGCCTACCGCGCCGGACTTGCCATGGGCATCGACCGCGTTAAGCTAAAGCGCGCCATCACCTCGAGCGCAACGTTTTCGCTTCTGCCCAGCGTGGGCATTCTTTTGGGCGTTATCGCCCTCTCGGGCAGCCTCGGCACGCCGTGGCCGTGGCTGAGGCTTTCGGTCATCGGAGCGCTGCACTATGAAACGCAGGTGGCGCAGGCCGCGGCCGAGCAGGTCGGCATGTCCTCCCTCTCAGCTGCCGAAATGACCCCATCCGGCTTTGCGACTATCGCACTGCTGATGAGCATCTGCATCATGTGGGGCATGGTGCTTTCGATCTTCTTCAACAAGCGCTATCTCGGCAGGCTCGGCAGCGGAAAGAAAAGCTCAGGCGGTGCGGGCTTCGGCGATACCGCAATGACTGCGATGTTTATCGGTCTTGTGTCGGCATACATCGGCAGCTACATAGGCGGCTTTGTCTCCGGCGGCGGTCTGTTCTCGTTCTCGGGCAGCTTTATGCCGCTGATAGTCGTGTTCGTTTCCGGACTGGTTATGGCCGGATTCATATACCTCTCCGAGAAGAAAAATCTCGCATGGGTCGAAAGCTTCTCGATCGCAGGAAGCATGCTTATCGGCATGGCAGCGGCGGTCGTGGTCAAGCTGTTTATGTAAGGAGGCGCACAATGAACAACAATTATTTTGAAAGCTACAATAAGCGCACGCACGTTATCGGCCGCATTAGCTCGGCGATAGCGCTCGTCATGCTCGTGGGCGCTCCGTTTCTCATAGGCAGGATGCTCGGCGCGATGCCCGATATCGGCGCCGTGGGCAAGGCATTTTTGTCCGTCGGCCTTGTGTGGACGGTCAGCAGCGTTGTCGAGTTTCTTGTTTACACCCCGATGCTCGGCGCAGGCGGCGGCTATCTTGCATTTATAACGGGCAACCTAATCAACATGAAGATACCCTGCGCTGTGAACGCGCGCGACATCGTCGGCGCAAAGACCGGCACGCCCGAAAACGAGATCGTGTCCACCCTGTCTATCGCCACCTCGTCGCTGGTTACGATAATCGTGCTGGCGCTCGGCGTTGCGCTGCTCGTTCCGCTTCAGCCGGTGCTGCAAAGCCCGACTCTTCAGCCGGCGTTTGAAAATGTAGTGCCCGCGCTGTTCGGCGCAATGGCGTATAAATATTTCCGCGGCAACATGAAGATCGCCGCGGCGCCGCTTATCGTTATGAGCATTCTGTTTATTCTCGTGCCCTCGCTCACGGGCTCGACGAGCTTCATGATAATCCCTGCCGGTGCGCTCGCCATCGGCATAGCATATAAATTTTACAGGAAAGCCGGTGCTTGATAATGAAAAAATCACTGTTTTTGATCCCGGCCGCGGCGGCGCTTTCGCTGCCTGCCGCAGCAGTTGTGCGCACGGTTCTGACGCCGAACAAGCGCTCGGACTACGCAGCGCCCGAAGCCGGCGACTACGCCCTTGAGCTTGCGCGCAAGCTGTCGGAAATGGTGCGGTACGAGACGGTCTCGCACGCGAATGTTGACGAGGCCGAGAAATTCCTGGGCTTCCACAAGGTGCTCGAAAGGCTGTTTCCGCTCGTGCATGAAAAGCTTGAAAAGACCGTCATTGACGGCAATCTGCTGTTTAAATGGAAGGGCACGGGCGACGGCATGCCGATACTGCTCATGAGCCATCAGGACGTTGTACCTGCCGAGGGGAAATGGGAGCACGAGCCGTTTTCCGGCGACATCGCCGACGGCAAGGTCTGGGGTCGCGGAACATCCGACACCAAGGCCTCGGTCATGGCATTTTTCCAAGCGGTCGAGGAGCTTCTGAAGGAGGGCTACACGCCCAAGTGCGACGTATATCTCGCCTCGTCCTGCACGGAGGAGTGGGCCGGCGACGGTGCACCGAAAATCGTAAAAGAGCTTCAGCACCGCGGCGTTGAGCTGTTCCTCGTCTGTGACGAGGGCGGCGGCATAATCTCCGAGCCGATCGGCGGCGTTAAGGGCAACTTCGCCATGGTCGGCGTTTTTGAAAAAGGCAAGGGCGACGTCAAGTTCACCGCGCGCTCATCCGGCGGCCACGCAAGCGCTCCGACGAAGAATACGCCGATAGCGCGGCTCGCAGCATTTGTTAACGACGTTGAGACGCACAACTATTTCCGCCGCGAATTTCCGCCCGAGGTCGCCGCAATGTTCAAAAGCCTCGCGCCGTATGCAGCGTTTCCGCTGAAGCTCGTCATGGGCAACCTGTGGCTGTTCGCGCCGGTGCTCAAGCCCGTTCTCGGCAAGATAAGCGCTCAGGCAGGCGCAATGCTGCAAACGACTGTCGCGTTCACGATGCAGTCAGGCTCGGACGCATGCAACGTTCTGCCTCAGGAGGCGACGGTCAGCGCGAACATGCGCTTCATTCCGCATCAGGGCGAAAAGGAAAGCCTTGAGATCATCCGCAAAATCGCGGAAAAGCACGGACTTGAGACTGAGGTCATACACGCGAACGACTACACCCCGGCGGTCGATATAAACGGAGCTGCGTTCCGCCAGGTCGAGGCCGTCATAAACGAGACCTTCCCCGGACTTCCGGTCAGCCCATACGTCATGACCGGCGCTACCGACGCGCAGTTTTATCAGCCGGTATGCAAAAGCTGCATCCGCTTTGCACCCGTTATTTATGGGCCGGAGCAGATGAAGGGCATGCACGGGCTGAACGAAAACATCGAATACAACTGCCTGCCCGGCGCTGTGAGCTTTTACAAAAATCTCATCCGCGCGCAGGAAAAACGCTAACAAAAAAAAGACCGCCGAGGCGGTCTTTTTTTCATGCTCTGAGTTCCGTCAGCGCCGCTAAAAGGCGCGACAGCACGGCGGCGGACTGGCCGCGCGTGGCCGTTGCGTTCGGGACGAAGCTGCCGTTCGGGTAGCCCTGAATGACTCCGATATTCGCCATAACGTCAACCGACTCGCGGTAGCATTCGGCGATCGAGCCGTAATCGCGGAAGTCGTTGCGGCCGGAAAGCTCGCCGAGCACATCCGCGCTCACGCCGAGCTTCAAAAAGCGATACGCAAACGCCGCCATCTGCGCACGGCTGATCTCGGCATTCGGTCTGAACGTATTATCCGTAAAGCCGGTTACTATGCCGGCCTTAACTCCCCATTTTACAGCCGCGGCGTATACCGCAGAAACGGCATTGGCATCGTCAAAGCCGAGAGACGTATCCGCAATTTCGGGGCGGCCGCCCATATTATACAGCATCATGACAAACTGCGCACGGGTCACGTTCTGCTCCGGGCAAAAGGTCCCGTCAGGGCGGCCGTTTACGATGTCGGCCATGTAGCAGGTGATGATATAGTCGTGATACCATCCGGAGATATCCGAAAACGGCTCGGTCTTATCGGCGCAGACGAGCTTTGCGCTGCCGAAGCTGTTGCCAAGGCCGATATCTATCGCCTTCCACTGAGCGATCGAGCCTGCGTAATAGATGTTTTTCAGCGCGTACACATCGTCAAACGCACCGTCTCCGATGCGCCCGAGCGTGAGCGGCAATGTGACGGTCTCGATCAGTCCGCAGCCGGAAAATGCGCCGATTCCGACAGAGGTCACGCCGTTTTCGACAACAAGCTTCCGCACAGCGCCGCGCTCGGCATACCACGGCGCTTCACCGGCGGAAAAGTCCGTCATTTTGCCTTCACCGAACACCGTGAGCACGCCGGCATCCGTCAGCGTCCAGCTGACAGACTCGCCGCACACGCCGTCCGCCATCGCCATGGGCGCAAAAAGCGCAAGCAGCATCACCGCTGCGCATATCGTCCCGATAAGTCTGTTTTTCATGATGACCTCCCATTTGCGAAATTTCCTTATAAAGTATATTATACAAATAAACGCATTGCAAGGTAAAAATAACTCCACGTCCGAGGACGTGGAGTTATTATCATAATTGGTTTTTACTTTGCGAACTCGCGGTAAATGAAGGTGACTGCCTGTGCGCGGGTGCAGGTATCATTGGGCGCAAAGGTGGTCGTGGTCTTGCCGTTGGTGATGCCGTTTTCGACAGCCCACATAACTGCATTGTAGCAGTAGGAGTTTGCCGCAACGTCGTCAAACTTTGCAAGGCTGCTCACGATGGGGGCCTTCTCATAGCGCCACAGGAAGGTGACTATCTGGCCGCGAGTGCAGACTGCATTCGGGTCGAAGCTGGTAGCGGTCTTGCCGGTGGTGATGCCGTTTTCGACAGCCCACATGATCGCGTTGTAGTAAGTGCTGTTTTTGCTCACGTCGGTGAACGGGTTCTTAACGTTCTCGACCTTCGGCTGGCCTGCCGCGCGATACAGGAAGGTGACTATCTGAGCGCGAGTGCAGCCGTTATCAACGCCGAATACAGTGTCGGAAATGCCGTTGGTAACGCCGTTGCAGTATGCCCACAGGATCGCATCATAGTAGGGACCCTTCTTGACATCGGTGAACGGGTTGTAGCCGGGCTGCTTTGCGTCGCAGCGGGTGCAGACGCCCTTAACATAGTTGTGGCCGAGAGCCTTGACTTCGGTGCCCTTTTCGATGGTCTGCTTGCAGACGGTGCAGACCTTATCGCCGGTGTAGCCGGCCTCGAGGCAGGTCGCTTCCTTAGCGTTCACAAGCTCGGTCTTGTGGCCGAGTGCGGGAACGGTCTCCTGAGCGCTCAGGACGGTGCCGCAGACCTTGCAGACAGTACCCTTGGTAACGCCGGGCTCGGTGCAGGTGGGAGCCTTTGCCTCAACGTCCATGGGGGTGTGCTCGATCATGGGGATCTCTTTGCCTTTCTCCATGACGATGCCGCAGAACTTGCATACCTTATCGCCGGTGTAGCCGACTTCGGTGCAGGTCGCTTCCTTGACATTGGCAAGCTTGTCGGATGCGGTGTGTGCGACCATAGGTGTTACTTCAACATACGTCGTACCATCAGCATTCATGAGTTTAGCGCCGCAGAGCTTGCAGCTCTTGTAGGCCAGGCCCTGATGCTGGCAGGTTGCATCATAGAAAGAGTCAAGCGCATAGCTGTGCTTGCCGGGAGCTGTGATGGGGATCTTCTTGCTTGCGTCGCCTGTAGTAGCATGGCAGCGAGTGCACTCTTTGTAGTTAACGTACTCAAAGCCACTCTGGAGGCAAGTTGCCTTTTCACCCTCTACGAGAACATAATTGTGGCCAAGAGCTTTTCCTTCTGCGCCTTCTTTGGATTTTACGTCGCCTGTGGTCTTATCTCTCCAGTATATTGTTGCTCCAACGCCCGCTTTTTCGCAGGTAGCCGGCTTTGCATCCTCACCATACCAGGTATCATACATACCCATTGCGCGAATGGTTTCGCCGCCCTTGTAGTTGCAAGTGTCGCACTTTACAACATCGGCCTTACCGTCTACGCCCTTGAGGGTTTTCTTATCAAATGTAGCAAGTTTGCTATCGGTAGTGTCGACCGTAAACTTATGCGTAATAGGCTCACCGGTCTTAACACCAACGCCGCAGTCGGGGCAGATCATATCGCCTGTATAGCCTTTAATAAAGTTTGCCGAGTTTTCATCAGTTACATACAGGCCGGTTTCAGGATCAAGCTTGTAAGCTTGGCCTTTAACGGCTGCAACATGCTGTGCTTTCTTCGCAGGATAAAGAGTAATTGGATTGCCATTAACGTCGTTTGCCGTTGTCGTCTCAGTGACGGCAACAAGCAGTTTAGTATTGCTGTGATCGGGATTAGTAGGCTCAAACATCTCATAGACTGCGCGAACACGATTTGCATACGCAGTTGCATTGCCGTCAAAGTCGGAAAGCTTCAGCAGTTTAGTTGCCGCCTTCTCACCCTCGAAGTAAGCTGCATCGCCGCAAAGCTTGCATACAGCATAGCCGGTGCCGGACTTAGTGCAGGTGGGAGCCTTTTCGATGTGGAACTCACCATAGACGTGCTCAAGTGCTTTTTCGATCTTATAGGTGCTGTTGCCAAAATCCTTATTGGCGAACGCCTTACCGCACTTCTCGCAGTAGCTTATGGTAAGACCTTCGTTGCGGCAGCTTGCAGCCTTGACGATCATGGTCTTGCCGATCTCGCACTTCCTGCACTGGTTCCATAGCAGAGCAAATGCTTTGATGGAGATAGACTTAGTGTCTATCTTGCCGCATTCCTTGCAGACTTTGTACTCTACGCCGGGAGTTTTCTTCTCAGCGTCCTTCTTGATGCTAACGGTGGTATACTTATGCTCATGAGTATCCGTTGCCGGAGCCTCTGCCAGAGCGGCAGCAGGCAGCAGGGATGCGATCATGAGAACCGCCATCAGCATGCTGATAAGTCTCTTTTTCATGTTTCCTCCTGAATTTTTCCTTTTTATTGAATTTTTGCACCGATCATACCAAATCGGCAAATGATAGTTAGATTATAACATATTTGCCCGACATGTCAAGATACAAGCCTCCGTTATGAGCATGCGGCTTTGCCCGATTTTTTTCTTGAAACAGCGCAAAAAACCGGGCGTTCAACAAAAACGCCCGGCTTTCATATACTATTAAATAATTATTTTTTCACTGCACAAGCGCCGATTCGATCTCGTCATCGAGCGCGAAGTCGAAGTGGTCGGCGAGCATCTGCACCAGCTCGTGCAGAACGCTTGTCGCTATCGCGCGCATGTCAAGCTCAAGAATGCGGTCGATTATCCGCCGCCGCTCGTCCTCGGGCACGTTATAAACGCCGAGGCTCATGCTCAGAAACCGCTCGAGCTTCCTTTCCAGCGTGAAATACATGTCGCAGCCACGCGACATATAGCCGCGCATTATGCCGGCCGAACCGATTTCCAGCTCGTAAAAATCGCTCTCGGTATAATCGGGCAGATAAGATCCGAAGATGCGGTAAAGCTCCGCCGTCGTGCTTTGATAGATATACTCCATCGTCGCCTCGTGCGAATATGCCTCGACATAAATATCGCGCAGATTGTCGTTAAGCTCGGTTATCGTAAGCTGAAGCGCGGTCTCGATCGCATATAGCATTGCGGGAGAATCGCCGGGATCAGCCACCGTGCGCGCAGCCTTGAACTGACCGGCAAACATGAACGCCGCAAGCTCGCTGAGCACTCCGTCCTTGGAACGGAAAATGTTCTGGAACGAGCTGGCGGATACGTCAGCTTCCTTGATTATCTCGGCAACCGTCGTGCCGTTATAGCCGCGCTCGATAAACAGGCGAACACATGCCGTGAGTATTCGCTTCTTTGCAGCCATGCTCGTATGTGTGATAGTAATACTGATCCCTTCCTTCTTTGTGTTATTATTGGTATGTGTACCAATAATAACACAAACTTTGCATATTTGCAAGCTTATTTACAAAAAATTGCCCCGAATATACGATTCAGGGCAAAAAAAGTTAGAATTAATAGCCGTAGCGCTTGCGCTTTCCGATAAGAAAAAGCACAGTTGCCGTTATCGACATGACCTCCGCTCCGACGATTGACAGCCATATTCCGTCCAGCTCCCAGATGAGCGGAAACAGAAGCACCGCAGCAAGCTGGAACACCAAAGTTCGCAGGAACGATATCATCGCACTGGTCAGGCCATCGTTGAGCGCGGTGAAAAACGATGAGCCATAGATCGAAAAACCCGAGAACAGGAACGAGAACGAGAATATGGAGAATGCGTGGACCGTCATTTCAAGAAGCTCATCGTCATACCCGACGAACAATTTGCCAAGCGGCCTTGCAAAAAGCTCGCCGGCAGCGAACATGAATACGGCGCATACGCCTATTATGCGCAGGCTTTTTGACAGCAGACCCTTGAGTTCGGCCGTGTTCTGCGCGCCGAAGTTGAAGCCTACTATAGGCGCCGTTCCGACAGCAAATCCGATAAATATCGCCTGGAATATCATGCTTACATACATCAGCACGCCGTATGCCGCAACGCCGTCGGCTCCGGCGTATTTCATAAGCTGCATATTATACAGCATGCTCACGATCGACATGGAAACGTTGCTCATGAACTCCGACGAGCCGTTCGTGCAGGTTTTGAGCAGCGCCTTGACGTCGAATTTGAATTTCACAAGGCGCAGACGGCTGTCGTTTTTGCGTGCAAAATATAGCAGTGGAATGACTCCGCCGATGAATTCGCTTATCGCGGTGGCCGCCGCAGCACCGGTCACGCCGAGCGGTATCACGCCGACGAGCAGCGCATCGAGGATCATGTTCGCTACGCCGGACGCGACGGTAACGTACAGGCCGAGCTTGGGCTTTTCGGCCGTCGCGAACAGGCATTGGAACTCAAACTGCAGAATATAAAACGGCAATGCAATAAGGATGATGCGGCCGTAAATTATGCTCTGCTCTAAAAGCTCGCCCTCCGCGCCCATGAATTCCGCGACCGGGCGCAGCAGGAAAAATCCAAGCACTGCAAGCACAACGCCGCACAGCGCGGACACTGTGATTATAAGCGTGAATATCTCGTTTGCCTTGTCCTGCTTTCGCTCGCCCATGGTTTTGGCGATAAGTGCTCCGCCGCCGGTTCCGAACATGAATCCGACGCAGCCGAGCACGAGCAGCAGCGGCATTATCAGGTTGACCGCCGCAAACGCCGTCTTGCCGGCATAATTTGATACAAAAAAGCCGTCTACTATGTAGTAGATCGACGTGAAGATCATCATTATTATCGACGGCAGCGCAAACCTGAGCAGTCGCTTATAGTCAAAATGATCCGAAAGCTTTATGTTCATGAATGCACCTCCTGCGCCCTTGCGCGCACGGAAACAAGAAATTCCTCCGTAAGCCGAATGTATTTTTCAAGATCCTCTGCCGGCCATGAGCCAAGGATCTCGTTTTCTATCTCGATAACCTTCGCCACGGTTTTTTCCGCAAGCTCCGCTCCCTTCGGCGTGAGCGTGACCGTCTTGTGCCGGGCGCCGCTGCTTTCGGTCGTGACGCTGCCCTCGGCTTCAAGCTTGCGCAGGGCAGAGTTGACCGTCTGCTTCGTAAGCCCGGAAAAGGCGCAGATATCGCGCAGCGGGCAGGCCCCGCCCTCTGCCCTGAGCGTATAAAGTATCTGAAACGCGCTGTCGGAAAGGCCGAGCCGATTTGCAAGCTCGTGGTATACCGCGTCCGTTTCGCCGACAAGGCGGTTGAAGCGGCGCAGCTGTTTTGATTGCTGTGTCATGTTTACCTCGCTTTAGTCCGAAATCATACTCGCAAAGTATAGTACGATTTCGTACCTTTGTCAAGAGATAGATTGCCAAAAAATCACACCGCACGAAATTCGTGCGGTGCGTTTGTATTCTTTGCGCTTACTGTGCTCTGTACAGGAATGTTACGACCTGACCGCGCGTGCAGGTTGCGTTCGGGGAGAAGTGCGTTGCGTCCGTGCCCTTGGTTATACCGTTTGCCACTGCCCATTTGACAGCCTCGTAGCAATATGAGCCGGGCGCTACGTCAACAAATCCGACGTTTCCGCCGACTGCCGGTTCACCTTCGGCGCGATACATGAACGTTACCACCTGGCCGCGCGTACACGGCTGCTGGGGCGAGAATTTTGTGCTGCTCGTTCCTTTGGTTATGCCGTTTTTGACTGCCCAGCGAACGGCATTGTAGCAATAGTCGCCATAGCGCACATCATCAAACGTCATTTCGGCATTGACCGTCGGCTCTCCGGCCGCGCGCCAGAGGAAGGTCACTATCTGGCCGCGTGTGCATGGCTGCTGAGGACCGAAATGGCTCTTATCAAGGCCGTTTGTAATACCCTTTTCGACCGCCCAATCGACGGCCTCGGTGTAATACTTATTCGGCGCAACGTCAACAAAGCCTGTTTGCTCTGGCTCTGCAGACGGCGCATTGCAGACTGAGCACGGCGTATAACCCATTGCTCTGGCAGAGCTTACGGATATCGGTCTGCATGATTCACTGAGATATCTGCATCCGTAATTGTGATACTTCTCGCCGGTGTCTGTTATATACACCGTGTAATCCGCCGAAGCGCCGACAGCGAGCATCGGGCACAGCAGCGCAATGACAAGGAGCAGGGCGAGCAGTCGTTTTTTCATCTCTTTCCTCCCAAATTTCATACATTATTGTCTCCACTGTCTATGACTTTACCATACAATGGACATATATGCAACAAAAACCCGATGCTTTCGCATCGGGTTTTCTCAGCGTGTAAAAAAGTCTATGACTTTTTTGCACGCTTCAAATACGCCACATTTTTTGTGAAAACAAGTTTTCACGAAAAATCTCGCTACGCTCGTCA
>OHEO01000615.1_pt1 | contig 16061 bp, 18 predicted proteins | sample 1567311 | NCBI WGS metagenome assembly OHEO01 (sample SAMEA3879602, study PRJEB24766) | human gut metagenome | biome: human-associated habitat; feature: feces | place: USA | collected 1985/1987
TTCCCATTGCCACAACATCACGGCATGTCATCATTTCTGTTTTTATTTTTTCCGTAAGAACAACCGACATTGTCTTTGCGTATTCTTTACTTGTAAAGTCACTTATCTTTCTGCCCTTGACATATATATTACCGCCTATTGGGTTCATTTCTCTTATAATATTCTTTATTATTGTTGATTTGCCTGCACCATTAGGTCCGATTAATACAAGAATCTCGCCTTTTTTTACCTTCAATGCTATATCTGACAAAAGGACTTTTCCATGATATGATACAGCAGGCAAATTATGAGTTTGGATTTGATGTGAGTGACAATCCACTTATGGTAGAGGCAATTCCATTGTCTTCCGAATCCCTGGTTTTGCTGATTACAAAGGTTGAATACCCGGAAGAACTCGATACCCGTTTTTCCCAGTTTACGGAAGCCGGAGATGAGGAACTGTTTTCAAATATGGGAGCAGTCGGAAATGTGGAACGCAAAGGCGCAGATGATATTTTGGAACTTTTCCAGAAAATACGTGAAGCAAAAGCCTCTCCGGAGAGTGAAAATGCACAGCAGACAGAGGCACCGGAAGAAGTACCGGAAGTACCGGCAGATCTGACGAAAATGTTTGAATTTACGACGATAGATCAGGTGGAGCGTCTCGCACATGTACTTGTAAATTATTACAATGGACGAAATGACCTGTTTAAGAACGAGAAGAAAAACCGGTTTTATCTGGTGATCCACAAAGATGACCACACACCGGAAGAGTTTAATAAAGTCTGCAATATTATTTGCGAATATGCGCAGCAGAAAAACTATAATCCTGCAGTCGGAGCATATTTCGCGGAGCATGGAAATAAAATTACGGGACCGCAGGCACTGCAGGTGTTTGCATCTCTTTAGAAAATTTAAATCAAAAAGGAGTGCTGAAATTCAGCACTCCTTTTTGATACGTGAAATCTATGCGGTTGCATCATGCTCGATGAAATCGTTGATATCATTTACCAGATCATCCGGGTCGATTCCATGAACCATAGCTGCCTCAGCAATAGTCTCCATCTGGGATGATGGGCAGCCAAGACAATGCATACCAATGTTTAAAAGCATAGGTGCTACGTTCTCATCAATCTGAAGAAGTTCTCCGATCATAGTATCCTTGGTTACTTTAGCCATGGGATAAATCCTCCTTTGCAAATATCGTTTAATGTTGCTATTATAATACGATTTCCCGTTAATTGCAAATTATACTTTTTTTTATTAAAGAATTGACATTTTCGGACGATATATATGTCAGATGAAATGACAGGGAGCGTCAAATCAGAGGGCAGGGATGCTCAAACGTAGCGTATACGGGAAGGAATAAATATGAAAATTAATCGCAATATGTCTGCTGTTGTAGCCAATCGGCAGCTGCTTCGGACAGAAAATAAACTGAGCCTTTCTATGGGGCGTCTTTCCAGCGGATATAAGATCAATAAAGCTGGAGATAATCCGGCGGGAATGGCAATCTCCAGCAAGATGAAAGCACAGATTGATGGTCTGAATCAGGCAGAAGCGAATTCTGATGATGGACAGTCCGTACTCAGAATTGCAGACGGGGCATTAAACGAAGTCAGCAATATGCTGCAGCGTATCCGTGAATTGAGTGTTCAGGCGGCAAATGGAACAAACTCTTATTCGGACCGTCAGAGTATTCAGGACGAGATTGATCAGCTGACACAGGAAGTTGACCGGATTTCCACAGATACAGAGTACAACAAGAAGACGTTGCTTGATGGTTCGACTAATACACGTGTATATGTGAGTGGAACACAAACAGCAGATGGAACAAAATTTGCACGGAGCGCAACAAGAATTGACTTTTCCGAGGAAGTTCTTCCGGGCGATTATACGGTGGAAGTGAAGACTCCGGCAAAGCAGGCAGAGTATCAGCTGGATCTGTCCGGTCTGATCAATGATCCGGATTTCGAAGGAGGCACAATTTCTGTCAACGGAGTGGGGATCGAGTATAAAAAGGGAATGAGTGCCGATGATGTATATAACCAGATGATATCTGTGACAGATGAGATCGGGTGCAAGTTTGAAAAAGATCCAAATACGGCAGGGGTTTATAAGATTACTGCGGATAACAGGGGATCAAAAGAAACACTGACCATTGGTATGTCAGAAGAGATGGCAAAAAAAACAGGTCTGTCAAATGCGCAGGGAGTTGTTCAAAATACAGATGACAAAAGTTACAAACTTGTGGCAAGCGGAACCGATGCAGAGATAGAACTGAAAGATGGGTTTGGAAGTACAGTAATTACAAATGTCGAGGGAAATCGTGTGAAAATCATGGATAAGGGTGGATTTTCCATGGATTTTCTGCTGAGTGATGATATACAGGCAACAGGAGCGACGCTTGTATTTGACGTGACGGATGTCGGTGCAATGACAATTCAGATCGGTGCAAACCAGTATCAGAATATGGATGTAAATATTCCGGAAGTTTCCTCGGAGAGTCTGTATCTGGATACGGTGAATGTGGCGGTCAACGGAGGTGCAGACAAAGCCATCAGCACGATGGATGCAGCAATTGCAAAACTGAGTGCGATCCGCTCCGGAATCGGTGCATACACAAATCGTCTGGAGTACGCAAGTTCGAGTCTGGCAGAGACACAGGAAGATATGACAACCGCGTATTCAGGGCTTATGGATACCGATATGGCATCTGAAATGACAGAATATACACAGCAGAATATTCTGGAACAGGCTGCTGTTTCGGTGTTATCACAGGCAAATGATATTCCACAGCAGGTACTGTCTTTGCTGCAGAAATAGGAGTAGCATATGGAAAATGAGCTGAAAAAAGATTTTACGAGACGACTGAGCCAGTGTAATTCCGGTGAGATGATCGTCATCATTTACGATATCTTTTTTGCCTATGTGGATGATATTCGGCAGGCACACTGCAAGGGAGATCATGATGGACAGAAGGATGCGATCCGGAATGCACAGAGTGTTCTGGATGAACTGATCAGAAGTCTTAATTTTTCGTATCCGATCTCGCACAACCTGTATAAACTCTATATGTTCTGTAAAAATGAGCTTTCACGGGCGATGTACGAGAATCGGCTGGATGGAGTGCAGGAAGCGGAACATATCATGCACCGGTTGTATACTTCTTTTGTAGAGGCAGCAAAACAGGACAAGAGTGCACCCCTTATGAAAAATACCCAGCAGGTATATGCAGGGATGACTTATGCGCGCGGTGCCGTAAACGAAGATTATATGGATGTGGACAGTCACCGGGGCTTTTTTGTATAAAATTTCCGTAAAATGAGAACGGTCAGGAGGGAAGCGAATAGTTTCCCTCTATTTTTTTTACACATCCCAGAAGAAATTTATAGCGCATCTGTACGGCTTTTGCCTGATAAATGTAATAGTCGATCAAATCCGGATCAACGACATTTTCAAGATTGGCATAGGTATTTTGCAGTTCTGCGGTTGTCTGTTTCAGATTATCGAGAAGTATTGCATAGCCGTCAGGGGGCTGAGGGGTTGTCTTAAACAATTTCATTGGATCACCTGCTTTCTGAAGTCTCTCTTTTACAAGTATAAGCAAAAATGGAAAAGTTATACAAAAATTTGTAAAAAACTGCTTGACAAATAAAATAGGCATTGTTATAATTCGATTCACAACAAAGGGGTGATGCAAATTGATTTCGATGCAGGGGGCATCGGTTCTGACACTGTATGCAATCTTAATTGTGGCAGTCGTTCAGGATATTACCAGCATGAGGATTAGTAACCGGCTGATTATCATGGGTTTATTTTTATCGATGGCATTCGGTATAGTTTTGGGTGGAATGCCGCGAATCATTCAAGTTCTTTTGAATATTTCTATTCCGGTTATCATGTTATATCTTTTTTATCTCATAGGTGTGTTGGGCGCCGGAGATATCAAACTTTTTTCCGTTATCGGTGGATTTACAAATTTAAAAACATTGACAGACTGTGTGCTGGCAGCATTTGTGGCAGGAGCAGTAATAGCCGTGCTCAAGATGTTGTATATGCGCAATCTTAGAATCAGCCTTTTTAAAGCACAGGTTTTTTTAAGGGAACTGTTTTCGGGGAAATTCTCCTCTTATCGAAATGGCTGGGTTCAGGAGCAGAATCTGATGCGTTTTTCTGTTGCGGTTTTACTGGGAATGTTATACGCGCATCGGACAGTATGGCTGTCACTGTTTTGAAAAGAAAGGAGGAGCTATGAGGAGAACTCGATTGGGACTCTGTATTGGAGACCGGGAGTATGGTGACCGTTTTACCAGCTGCCTGATGAATCATTATCGGGATCAGCTTGAGCTGCACATGTTTTCCCAGAAGGAGGCACTTCAGGAGAACTGGAAAACCCTGGATGCAATTGTTCTGTCGGATGATTTGGCTGGGGAAAACAGGATAGAATGTGAAATTCCACAAATTTATCTGTTTGATGGAAATGAAAATGTGGATAAAGAGGTGGAAAAAGGGGTGGTGTTTGTGGATAAGTATCAGGAAGTGAATAAAATCGTCGATGAGATTTTAAAACAGATTGGGGAGGAAATAAAAAATGCCAGTGGGGGTGTGAAGCAAAAATTACAGGTTCTTGCAGTATATTCGCTGGCAGAAAATGAAATGCAGCTTCCGTTTGCGGTCACGCTGTCCTCCATTCTGAGTGAAAACGAAAAAGTTCTGCTTCTGGATTTGCAGGAAAACAGTGGATTGTCGCAGCTGATGGGGGAATTTTATTCGTCCGGGATGGAAGAACTTCTGGTGATGGCAGAAAGCGGAAAATACTCAAAGAGCAGGATGGTTTCCTGCATCGGTCATCTGGACAGGACAGATGTTGTGTATCCTCTGGGAAATACCGAGTGTCTGTGTGAAGTAAAAAATCTGACGTATCAGAAATTGTTTCAGATTTTAGCGCAGGAAATGAATTATACAACCATCGTTTTAAATCTGGGGTCACGGTTTATGGGATTTTTTGAATTGCTGGGGAGCTGCCAGAAAATTTTCCTGATGAAAAGCAGAGGAGGGCTTGGACAGTGGAGAGAGAAAGAATTTTTGACAGAAATTCAAAAACGTGGAGAAGAACGGTTATCCGAGAATCTGCGGGAAATACAGCTTCCGCTTGTGGCAACCCCTGTGGTGTCCTGCGAGCGGCTCGTCGAGCAATGGAAATGGAACGAATTTGGAGACAGTATCCGGAGGATGATGCCGGTTGGATGAGTATGTAGGATGTATCCGGCAACGTGTATTGGAACGCATGGATCTTTCGCGGGAGATGTCGGATGAAGAAATTGAAAATCTGATTGGGGAAGAGGCATCCCGGCTGATGCAGGAGGAACCCATTTCCATTCGGGAGCGTCTGATGCTGGAAGCAAGAGTATTTAATTCACTCAGAAAACTGGATGCTTTGCAGGAACTTCTGGATGATCCGGAAATTTCCGAGATCATGGTAAATGGACCGAAACATATTTTTTACGAAAAGGCAGGAAGGGTTCATGCATGGAATCAGGCATTTGCCAGCGAAGAAAAAATGCAGGATGTGATACAGCAGATCGTTGGAAGACATAACCGGGTGGTTAATTTATCGAATCCAATCGTAGATACAAGACTTGCAGATGGCTCCCGTGTAAATATTGTCCTGGCACCGGTTTCTCTGGATGGTTCTACAATCACAATCCGGAAATTTCCGGAGAAACCGCTGGATATGCAGACCCTTATTCAAAAAGGGGCACTTCCGGAAGATGCAGCAGAGTTTTTAAAGATGCTGGTAAGGGCAAAATACAACCTGTTGATTTCGGGAGGGACAAGCTCCGGGAAAACGACATTTTTAAATGCTTTATCACAGTATATCCCGGAGGATGAGAGAGTTATAACGATTGAGGATTCCGCGGAACTTCAAATACAGGGAATCAGAAATCTGGTACGTTTAGAAACACGGAATGCAAATATGGAGGGCGTCCAGCCGGTAACAATCCGGGATCTGATCCGCACAGCATTGCGTATGCGTCCGGACAGAATACTCGTTGGGGAGTGCCGTGGAGCGGAGGCATTTGATATGCTTCAGGCATTGAACACCGGGCATGACGGCGGATTATCCACCGCCCATGGAAATTCAAGCAGAGATATTCTCTCCCGTCTGGAAATGATGGTACTGATGGGGATGGATCTGCCGATTGCTGCAATCAGACAGCAGATTGCATCCGGGATAGACCTGATTGTTCATTTGGGAAGATTGCCGGATAAAAGCCGCAGGGTATTGGAAATCACAGAGGTATGCGGAGTGGAAAATGGCGAGATTCAGATTTCTCCGATTTATCAGCTGGAAGGAACCGAGGGCAGCTGGAAGTGGAAGCACTGTGGCATATTAAAGAATCGTAAAAAACTGGAGATGGCAGGACTTGCCCGGGAGAAGGGAGAGATAGAGGATGGATTATCGTGTGTATCATCTGAGCCGGAAGGAAGTTTGTAAAAGCATTACTTTGGCGGGGCTGCTGACAGCGGTAGTTGCGTATTTATTTTATGCCAGCTGGCTGGGGATAGTTTTTATCTGGTTTTTCATGAAGCGTCAGAAAAAAGCAGGGGAAGAGCAGATGCAATTACAGCTTGCGAAGGAATTTGTGGATACTCTCCGGAGTATCAGTGCGGCTTTACTTGCTGGTTTCTCTATAGAAAATGCGTGGAAAGAGGCAGAAAAAGAAATACTCGCATTATATGGGAAAAGATCCTATATGTATCAGGAGGTAAAGGAGATGAATTGTTCCATCAGCCTCAATCAACCATTGGAGCTGCTGTTGGGAGATTTCTCAACCCGAAGTGGAAATATGGATATTGCAAGTTTTTCCGAAGTTTTTTCATTTGCAAAACGCAGCGGTGGAAATTTTGTGACAATTATTGATGCAACATCCCGGCACATGCGGGTGCGCCATGAAACAGAGAGGGAGATTCAGGTACAGATTGCTTCTAGGAAGATGGAACAGAAAGTAATGAATGTGATACCGTTGTTCATTTTGTTATATCTGAAGGTGACATCCATGGATTTCCTGAATGTTTTATATGGAAATGTGGCAGGGGCATTGTTTATGACAGCATGCCTTGCAGCTTATGGTGGGGCGATTGTACTGGCAGAGAAAATAATGACAATACATATGTAGGGGGGAAGTGTGAGAAGGAAAAAAATAATAGAAGCAGCGGTTGTTTGTATTCTGTTATTGCTGCTTGGGGCATATATGGAATTTTCCGATCGCAGTATGGACGATAAAAACAGAATTATCCGGGGCAGTCCGGGCAGTGGGCGGCAGGAAGTGGAACTTACGCTGAATGCAGGGGAGAAACTGAAAAATTATGACTATCAGGTAAGCGTTCCTGCACAATGTATTGATGAAAAGACAGCACAATCCTATTTTTCCCGGGCAGAAAAGGAAATAGACGAAACCTTTTTCCCAGAGGGAGAAGAGGCTGCACATGTAACAGAGCAGGTGCATATGAAGCCAAGCTATGTGAAAGGATTGGTAAAAGCCGACTGGACATTGGATCAATACAATGCAGTGGACGTGGATGGAACGATCCGGGAGGATCAATTAGATCCCCAGGGAGAACTTGTACAGGCGAGTGTGGCGCTTACCTGTGAAAAGTACCGGGAGGAATATACGTTTTCTTTTCAAGTATACCCGAAAGTGATGTCGCAACAGGAAAAGGTCATTCATGAAATTGCAGCTGAAGTAGAGCAGCAGAGTACGCAGGAAGGGGAGAGATATCTGACGCTGCCGGATCAGGCGGCAGGGGTGAAGCTGCAATGGAAAGAAAAAAAACAGCATCTGGTATGGAAAATTTTGTTTTTTGAGGTGCTTGTCTGTTTCCTGATGGCGGGAATTGTTCTGGAGAGAAAACATACTGCAGATCATATAAAAAAAGAGCAGATGAAACTGGATTATGCGGAAGTTGTAAGTAAACTTCTGATTTTACTGGGAGCAGGCATGTCATTAAAACAGGCATGGAATAGAATTTCCGCTCAATACTCTGATAAAAGGCAGAAAAAACAAATAAAAGAACGGTATATCTATGAAGAAATGATAATAACGAATCACGAAATCCTGGACGGGGAAAGTGAACGTCTTGCATACCAGAAATTTGGAGAAAGAGTGGATTTGGGAGAGTATCAGAGACTCATTCGGATTCTTTTACAGAATTTACAGACCGGAAGCAGGGGATTATGTAAACTTTTGGAACAGGAATCGGAGAATGCACTGGAAGAAAGGAAGGCACTGGCCTGTAAATTGGGAGAAGAGGCAGGAACGAAAATGCTGTTGCCACTCATGATGATGCTTGGCATCGTGATTGCCATCATTATGATTCCGGCAATGCTGTCATTTCAAGTATAAGGAGGAAAAATTATGTTAGGATTTAAAAACTTTTTGATGGAAGAAGATGGGGTAGGAGTTGTAGAAATGGTGTTGATCGTTGTGGTGTTGATAGGAATTGTTGTGTTGTTCAAGAAAAAACTGACAACTCTGGTTTCTGATATTTTCAACACAATTAAAGAACGCACAGGGGAGGTATAGTGAGGAGAAAGGCGAGTATTACTGTGTTTGCAGCCCTTTCACTGATGCTGGTGGCGCAGCTTCTTTTCACACTTTTAGAAGCGGCGAGACATTATGAACTTCAGAAAGTATTGTATATGAATACGGATACGGTTTTGGAATCCGTTTTTGCCGATTATTGCAGTCCTTTGTGGGAAACATACAAAATTCTTGGAGTACGGGTGGATGATACAGAAGGTAAATTATGTTTTAATAACCGGGAAGCACAGTTGCGTGGCCTTACATCGGATCATCTTGGAAGCAAAGAGCAGAAAACTTTGCTTTCCGGGATGAGTCTGTTGACCGCGGAGATGACAGATGCAAGGTATGACCCCTATCGATTGCTGACAGATCAGAATGGTGTCGTATTTCAGAAGGCTGTGTGTACTTATATGAAAAAGAATATTGCCTACGAGATGGCAAAGTCCGTCTACAATCATTATGAAGCAGTAAAAGAAGTAAAAAAGGACTATAAAAATCCGGATGAGGGTATTGCAGATGCAATGGATGCACTGAAGCATCCGGAAAAATATGAAACGGAGGGGGCAGGTAATTCATCATCCCGGCAGTTAAAAGGGGAAGCGCGTCAGGGGGATAAAACAAAGAAAGAGGATTCTGGGGAAAAGGCAACGCCAACAGAGAATCCTTTAGAAACGGTGACAGAAGTAAAAAAAGAAGGGGTACTATCCCTTGTTTTTCCGGAAAATACAAAGGTATCCGGAAAATCTATCAATATAGAAGAAACTGTTTCACACAGGAGTCTGGAAAAAGGTACGATGGATTCTTATGTGGGAACAGACTGGTATCAAAAAGTATTGTTTTATCAGTATCTGGTGAATTATCTTGGAAACTATGTGGAAAAAAAGCAGGATCGCGTATTGGAATATGAGCTGGAATATGTTCTGGGTGGAAAAGCGAATGACGCAGAAAATTTAAAAATTGTGGTTTCGGAGCTGCTGGCAATGAGAGAACCGTTAAATATGGCGTCATTAACCGCATCTTCCCAGCGACAATCAGAGGCAATGGCACTTGCGGTCACGTTGGCTGGAGTATCCGCAAATCCGGCCGTAATCGAAGCTGTAAAATACGGAATCTTAGTAGCGTGGGCATTTGCAGAAAGTGTGTTAGATGTAAGGACACTATTGTCCGGTGGGAAAATTACAATGATAAAAAGTGATGCGGACTGGACTTCAAATGTACATATGATTCCAGAACTTTTGTCGGGCTGGTCTGTGGCGAAAGATTGTTCTCAGGGATTGGATTATGGACAATATGCTGCCATTTTGCTTTTGTTTCATAAGGGAAATACCCTTGCAATGCGCACCATGGATGTGGAGGAAGCGTATGTACAGACACAGGAAGGGTACGAAAATTTTCAGATGGACCACGTTTTGTGTGAAACTGAGCTTACTGCCACCTATGAATTCCAACCGGTATTTCTTGGCTTTGTATCCATCCTTGAAAATTTCTCAAATGGATTCCGGATTCAAAATCATTCCGGATATAGTTATTTTCATGGGAAGGAGGGGATGTAAGGATGTCTTTTGGACAGTGGAAACCAACAATTACCCTCAAATATCAACCTTTTCCGAAGCAGGCATGTATTCATAAGATAATAAACGAACCAATAGATTCGAATCCGCAAGACGATATCTATAACCTGGGAGAACATCCTTGCCAAAAGGCATCCTTATGTTCCTTTTTTAAGGGATCGTATACGCTGGAAGCAGCCGTGATCATTCCTGTAGCAGCCGTGTTTTTCCTTACGCTCTTATTTTTCTTTCGGGTATTGCAGATTCAGACAGAAGTTCAGGAGGCGTTGAATTATGCAAGCAGAAAAACAGCATGTGAAGCATCTGCCGTTTCATCGCAAACGGGGCTTCTGGTATCTGCGGAAGCGTATTTTAGAAAGGAGCTGGGAACGTACAGTTTGCCGGAAAAATATATTCGTGGTGGAAAACATGCGATTACGATGGCGAAATCCGATCTGTCAGGAAATTATATTAATTTGCAGGTTAATTATTACATTAAAATTCCAATTAGCTTTTTTGAGGTAAAGGGTGTTGGTATCTGTCAGAAAAGTAAGAGCCATAAGTGGATTGGCGACCGTACAGATGGAAAGCAGAGTGATTATGTGTATGTTACAAAACATGGAACCGTTTATCACAGGAGCAGAAAGTGTCATTATCTGGAGTATTAAAAGTGCGGATTATGCACAGATCAGCGGCATGAGAAACAAAAATGAACATAAATACAGCGCATGTTCCGGGTGCGTGGTGAAAAATTATGTCTCTGGAAAGGTGTATGTGACGGATTACGGAACCTGTTATCACAGTGATCTTGCCTGCAGTGGATTAAAAAGAACCATTTATCTGATTCTGTTGGAAGAGACGGGAGGAAAAAGGGCCTGTGGCAAATGTGGGGCGAATGCGGAGGTGAGGTAAAATAATACGGAACAATTATGAAATGATCAGAATGTGCATATTGACCTTTGGATTGGCAGGACTATCCTGGGAAGATATGAGAAAACAGGAACTTCATGGCTGGGCAATTTTGCTGCTGGGAATATCAGGTATGGCTGTATCACTGCTGGGAGGCTGTTGGAAAAATCCAGTATGGTTTTTGGGATTACTGCCGGGGATATTTATGCTTATACTGGCCTGGAGTACAAGAGAAAGTATTGGATATGGGGATGGTCTGGTAATCTTATGCATGGGATGTTTTTATGCATTGGGTGAAATGATGGCAATTGTCATGATTGCCATTACCATTGCGGGAATTGCGGCTCTTGGTTTACTGATATTTGGGCATAAAAACAGAAAATCCGAGTTTCCGTTTGTGCCGTTTCTGCTAGGGGCACATTTGGTTATGTGGGGAATACAGAGATAAAAGGAGAAAATATGAAATGGAGAGGGAGTTATACCGTAGAAGCGGCTGTGATTATACCGGTTCTGATATGGACGATGGCAGCAGCTATGTGTACAGGAATTGATTTGTTGCATGAAGTACGTGAGGAGCATGAAGAAAAACAGATAGAAGATATGTGGGCAGTAGATTCCTTTTATCAGTATCAGACGTTAAAAGAGGTGAAAAAATGATCAATCGGGAAATAGTATATGAAAGAAATCTTACGGGAAGTTTTATGAAAATTGCAGCAGGAATCCATGCGGGGCTGGATGAAAAGCTGATGCTGAGGAGAAAATTGCCGGGACTTCTTGCGGTGGAAAAGGCATATATGGATGGGGAGGGACAGTACTGGTATAACATATCCGGCAAACAGTCGCTTGATATGTATTGCAGGGTAAAAGAAGTAGATATTTCTTTCATTGAAAAACTGATTATGAGCATTTGCAGTGAGATGGAGATTCTGGAATGGAATCTGATTCAGACCAATTGCCTGATGCTGGATCCCGAGTTAATATTTATTACCAACAGCAACCAGGAAATTATTTTTACCGTATATCCGGGTGGGAGTGGAACCATTGAGACAGAATTTCAGCAGTTAATGGAATTTCTGCTTACAAAAGTGGATCATAAAGACACACGGGCGGTAAAAGCAGCATATGGAATTTATGAGAAGACGCTTCTGGATGGTTATTCTATTACAGATATCCGGGATGAAATTGTAAGAACCAGACAAAATGAGGGGAAAAAGGCGGCTGTGGAGGAATCCGGGGGAAATGGAATGGAAAAAGTTTGGAGAGAGGAAAACAATCAACCCGTAGTTTCTGAAAGAAAATATGAAGATCATCCAGACAAAAAAAGAAAAGATGAAACTGTAAAAAGAGCCAACAGAAAGAAAAAGGGGGAAAAGAAAAAGGAGGGAAAGAAAAAGGAGCAGAAGGAGTGGATCAGAAAATTAAAAAAGCTACTGATAGAAATAGGTCTTCTGGAAGAGGAAGAAACCGAAAAACAGGTATATGAATCTTATCATGGAAGTAGGGAATGCCTGCAGGATACCAGAAAACTTTCGAAGTCTGCGGTTGTATATCCGGAGGAAGTAATAAAAACGGTGGCACAACCCGAATATCGGCCGACGGTATGTCTGAACAGCATGACAGGGAAAGTCAGGGGAATGTTGTTGTATCAGGGAGCTGAATCTTACGAGGATATCTGTGTTACAAAGAAAATGACAAGAATCGGGTACGGTCCCGATGCGGACATACAAATACAGGCAGATACGATCAGTCAGCTGCATGCGCGGATTGATCGTGATGGAGAGATCTATTATATTGAGGATCTAAATTCGACAAATGGTACGTTTGTGAATGATGAGCCGCTGGCTTATAAAGAGAGAAGAAAATTAAACAGTAATGATATGATCCGCTTTGCGGATGTCCGATATCGTTTTTGCTAACTGCCTTGTCTTTCCAAATGGAAGTGAGTATACTGATAGCATGTGAAAAAATCAGGAGGGAAAAGCATGCCACAAAAAAAGAAACTTCCATTTGTAACCGTGGGATTTGTCGCTGTGAATGTTCTTGTTTATGTGATTCTGGAAATCCTTGGAAATACGGAAAATTCGGAGTTTATGGTAAGAATGGGGGCGGTCTGGCCGCCATATGTGAAGCAGGGAGAATACTGGAGACTGTTTACAGCTACTTTTATGCATTTTGGATTTGAACATATTTTGAATAATATGCTGGTACTGATCTGTGCCGGTCCGATTCTGGAGAAGGCGATGGGGCATATCAAATACCTGTGTCTGTATCTGATCGCCGGTGTGGGAGGAAGTACACTGTCCTATGTGCAAATGACCGCACGGGGAAAGTATGATGTATCGGCAGGGGCATCCGGTGCTATTTTCGGTATTATCGGGGCATTGCTGTGGATTGTGATGATACACAAAGGAAGATATGAATCTCTTACAGGCAAAGGGCTGCTTTTTATGATTGTGATCAGCCTGTATTATGGAATTACCAGTGTGGATGTGGACAACTGGGCACACATCGGTGGCCTTGCAATGGGATTTGTTCTTGCAATTATTTTATACCGGAAACCTCGTAAAGCAGTTGATTTATCGGGGGAAAATCCCTATACTAATTAGTATCAAAGCAAGGAGAGTATACCGATGAAAATCAACGTGTATTATGGAGGCCGGGGACTTTTGGATGACCCGACACTGTATGTATTAAAAAAGATGGAAGATGTTTTACGGGAACTTCGGGTAAACATCGAACGATTCAATATATATGAGCATAAGAATGAAATTGCAACCCTTCCGCTGACGTTCAAAGAGGCAGACGGAATTATTCTTGCCACAACGATTGAGTGGCTGGGAATCGGTGGTTATATGCAGCAGTTTCTGGATGCCTGCTGGTTATATGGTGATAAGGAAAAAATCAGCCATACCTATATGCAGCCGATTGTTATGTCCACAACCTATGGAGAGCGCGAGGGAGAACTGACTCTGATGAATGCATGGGAGATTCTGGGTGGATTACCATGTGCAGGGTTATGCGGATATGTAGAGGATCTGGTGGAATTCAAGCAGAATAAAGATTATACGCTGATCATTGAAAAGAAAGCGGAAAACCTGTACCGGACCATTTCCCAGAAGATCAAAAATCTTCCGACCAGTAATCAGGCAGTAAAGCAGAGTGTTCTGCGGACGCAGCAGCTGAATCTGACACCACAGGAGAGCGAACAGCTCTCGAAGTATGTATCGGATGATACTTATGTGAAGCAGCAGAAAGAGGATATTGAGGAACTGGCATCGATGTTCAAAGATATGCTTGGAAAACCGGATGATGATATGGATACACCGTTTGTGAAAGAACTGGAAAGTCATTTTGTATCTACTGAGGATTTTGCTGCCAGCTATTCCTTTATTATCGAAGGAATCAAAAAGCCATTGTATGTGGCAATTCAAAACGGAGAATTGGAGATTCATTACGGACAGGAAGAAAAGATTGACGTGGTTGCAAAATTAAGCAGAGATGTTCTGCAGTCAATCATTGACGGACGGATGACATTCCAGAGAGCGTTTATGACGGGTGAGATGACAGCGAAAGGAAATTTTAAAACGCTTCGTATGCTCGATCAGATATTTGTATTTTAGGAGGCAAAAAAATGAAAGACGACAATTGTATTTTTTGTAAACTGGCAAACGGAGATATTCCGACCAATACGATCTATGAAGATGCGGATTTCCGTGTGATTCTGGATGCAAGTCCTGCAACAAAGGGACATGCGCTGATTCTGCCGAAACAGCACTATGCAAATATGTTTGAGATTGATGATGAAGTACTCGCAAAGGCTGCAAAGCTTGCAAAGAAAGTTATTACACACGAAAAAGAAGTGTTGGGATGTGACGGTTACAATGTGCTTCAGAATAACGGAGAAGCAGCAGGACAGACCGTATTTCATTTCCATATGCATCTGATTCCGCGTAAAGCAGGAGATCAGGCAGTTCCTGAGTGGGAGCATTTATCTCTTTCCGATGATGAGATGAAAGAAATCTGTGATAAGATGAAGATGTAAAAAATCTGTATCTCTATATACAAAAACATGCATATCGCTGGAAAAACGTACAGCAGATATGCATGTTTTTTTGTTTTGGCGTGTGAATTATTTAGAAACACTTTCAATCAGTTTTAATATCGTTCCGATGGAATCCATCTGACCGCTCTCTGACATGGTATGGATGTATTTTTCACGGTCGGCATATACTTCGCGTACTGCATCAAGTAATGTCTGATCGGTCAGTTTTTCTTCTTCAATCACATAAGAAAATCCCTGCTTTGCAAAAGATTTCGCATTTAAAATCTGGTCACCACGGCTGGCAGCGGCAGAAAGCGGAATCAAGATGTTTGGCTTGTGTAATGCAAGAAGCTCACAGATGGAATTCGCTCCTGCGCGGGAAATGGCAAGATCTGCCAGGGCAAACATGTCGGTCAGTTCTGCACTTGCATATTCAAACTGCGCATAGCCAACCACGCCTTTTAATTTCTCATCGAGGTTTCCTTTTCCACAAAGATGAATGATATAAAACTGCTCTAACAGTTCCGGAAGCACTTTCCGTACCGCTTCATTGATGACCTTGGAACCTGAACTTCCGCCGACGATCAGGAGTACTGGTTTGTTGTGATCCGGGAAACCGCAGTAGTGAAGAGATTTTTCCGCATCTCCGTGGAACAGTTCCCGGCGGATCGGTGAACCGGTAAGAACTGCTTTTTCCGCTGGAAGGTATTTCATGGTCTCCGGGAAATTACAGCATACTTTTTTTGCACCGCGGATTGCGATTTTGTTTGCAAGTCCCGGTGTGATATCGGATTCGTGGATAATTGCCGGAATATGGCAGTGCTTTGCGGCAAGGACAACCGGAACAGACACAAATCCACCTTTGGAAAAGACGACGTCCGGTTTGAGTTTGCGCAGGATGGAGATTGCCTGCCCATATCCTTTTAATACTTTAAAAGGGTCGGAGAAGTTTTTCCAGTCAAAATAACGGCGAAGTTTTCCAGAAGAAAT
>OHEO01000626.1_pt1 | contig 15620 bp, 8 predicted proteins | sample 1567311 | NCBI WGS metagenome assembly OHEO01 (sample SAMEA3879602, study PRJEB24766) | human gut metagenome | biome: human-associated habitat; feature: feces | place: USA | collected 1985/1987
AAATATATGCAGGGGATTATATATGCTTACACATACACTTTATACAATCGTCGAGATGCTAAATTACTTTCTTATTTTCTATATTTTTTTCGGGAGGCTGCCTGCTAAAGGTGTACCTAAATATATAGTTTTCTTATGCAGCATTTTCGCTTTTAATTTGCTGCCATTAAATGTGGAACTAGACACATATGTATTTTTCGCACTTGGCTTTCTGATGTCCATCTTCCTTGTCAACGGCAGCAAACAGGAAAATATGATTAACTTTATAAGTGTGTTTACACTAAATCATATTTTTTCACTGCTGTTTCTGTATTTTTTTGCGATTGTTAAGGATATATCATTTGAAAATGCGGCAGGGGTTTTGACTTATTGTATATTTACCAATTTGGCTGTAACACTGTCTCTTTCAATCAGCATCCTGTGTATCAAGCTTACCGACATCCATGCTGATCCTTTCATTATTTTCCACTCTAAAATCTATTATATTTTGCTTGCAGGCTCCTTATTTATAGTTTCTGGAATTATCGGTACATTGCAGGCTCTGGCTCAATTTTCTAATATCAACTATTACATACTAAACATGGCATCACTATTTTTCATTATACTGATAATTATATTTTTTTTGATGTGGATTGCATTATCTAATATATATAGAAAACAATTATTTCATAAACACCAGGAGGAGCTTGCCAGGCTGAGAATGTCTGATCAGGAAAAACAATTTACGATAATTCACGACAGCGATGCTGCCTTGAGGAGATTCAGGCATGACTCTGCAAACCACATAACGATACTAAACAGCCTGTTAAATTCTCAGAAATATTCCGAGGCAGCTCTCTATCTTAAAAGTCTGGGTATTGCATTCGAAGAGACAAACTGCGTTACATACACAAATATAGCTGCTGTAGACGCAGTTGTATCTCACTATCATCAGAAAATTAAAAATAAAAAATTTGAATTCAACTGGATTAATTCATGTATTTCTATTCCCAGCAATATAGACGCTTTCGACATTTGCACAGTCCTTGATAATATACTTTCAAATGCACTGGAGGCATGTGAAAAGATCCCTGCCGACACCGAAATACAGCCAGCGATAAATATTGATTTATCTGTCAGGAATTCGCATTTAGTAATACATCAGTCAAATACAACTGCATCTCCAGCAGTTATTGATGCAAATGGACTTCCTCTCACCACCAAAAATGACAAAGCTGCTCACGGTTTCGGAATTTCAAACATCAAACATACCATAGACAAATATAACGGAGTATTTAAATTCAGGCAAAGCAACGGTCTTTCTTACATTGACATAATTATGTAAACCATATAGCCGTCAGTATACCACACCTGAACCATATACCAATAGGAGGAAACACATGATATATATCGGAATCTGTGACGATGAAACCATACATCAAATTAAAAACCGAGATTGCTGCGAACAATTTTTTTCTGGTAAAAACATAGACCACTCTTATATTTTTTTCCATTCAATCTTTGATGTTTTATCATATAGTTCTCATCACATTTCCGTATTGCTGCTTGATATAGAAATGAATGATTCCATCAATGGTGTACAGCTCATGCACAGGCTCCAGCACAGCCGTTTTGTCGAATCTATTATATTTATATCCAGCCATACCAATTATGTATATGATAGTTTCAGTCCTAAAACAATTGGGTTCTGTCCAAAACCAGTCAAAATAGAGAGATTATTTCCGCTATTAGAATCTTCCCTCCGCAGCCACTGCAGTAATCACCCTGTTTCATTCAACAGCGCTCCAGAGGGAAAAATCTATCCTGGTGACATCATATACATATATTCAACCGGACACTATATCAATGTTGTTACATACTCATCCGGCAATCACCTATTCGTTATGGATATCAAAAGTGCAGAAAATGTATTGCAGAACACCAACATAATTAGAATTCACAAGTCATACATGGTCAACATGTCCTGCATAAAAAGTGTCAATTCCACTGATATTACTTTATTAGAAAGCATCATTGAGATCAGGCATCTTCCTGTTGGCCGCTCATATCGAAACCAGGTAAAGGCTTTGTATACCGAATATCTGCTCAAATATTAGAGTGCATGGCCCCCCGTCCATCTAATCATTTGAATCAGCTGTGATAACCTGATTTACCGGATTGTCACTATCTGTATAATCAAACTCCGTACCATCAGCAAATGTAACATTAAACTTTCTGCACTTATCAGATGTGAAATACCCTACGATTTTCACATATTCATTACTATCACCTATATGAATAGTAAGATCATTCCAATCTGTTCTGTACACCTTTATATCAGATGCCACTATTGCCTCACCGAATTTTAATGTATTTACACCGTCCTCATCCTTTATTGTGTAATTACCGAAGTCTCTCTGTATGATATACGTGTCATCTCCATCACCGCCTTCAAGGTAATCATCTCCACTTCCGCCATCCAGCACATCATCCCCAGCTGCTCCCAGCAGCCTGTCATCTCCGGTTCCACCATATAAACAGTCATTTCCACTGCTTCCATTTAATGTATCAGCTCCATCATATCCATATATGACAAAACCACTATCATCAAAACCACCAAGCTGATCATTATCAGGAGTACCATTTAATACTCTGGCCGGACTATTGTAAGAAGTGATGTCTATAATAGTATCTCCGAATATCAGACTGATTTCTCTATTTTTTTCAGAGCTGAAAAAGCCTTCAATAATCAGTTTGTCCGAATCCGAATTATTCAGCGACGTGTCATCACTATCTCCCATAACCATCGTAAGATTGTTCCAATTTGTCCTGTACGAATGGATATCCTCGATATTATAGTCACTTATCTCAATGTAATTATGACCCGAATCATCATTTATTGTATCTGTTCCATATCCTTTTTTATAAATATATGTATCAGAACCCGAACCACCTGACAGATAGTCGTTGCCCTTACCACCATCAATGCAGTCATCACCGGCATTGCCTGTGATCCTATTGTTGCCATCGCCACCGATCAAGGTATCTGAACAATCGCTTCCAACCAGCTGATCATCTCCCCCGCTCGATATTATTGTCACTCCATCATCATATATCGTCGGCATATATTCTGTCTTTGATGTATCATAAATGTTTCTCAAAACGCTGTCCTTATCCGTTGCACAGCCTGTATAACCATCTGCAAATACCAGTCTATAACCCCTGGCATTCTTGTCCACACAATAATTTTTCAAGACTAATGTATCATCTGTTCCGGCAAATGTAATAAGCAAGTCATTCCAATCACTCCTGTATGCTTTTATCTTATCTGATTCAATGCTATCACCAAAAATTATAGTATTTTCCCCGGCAGCATCTGTTATCGTATCGTTTCCATCTCCCATGTTAAAATAATATATGTCGTCTTCTTCTCCTCCGTCCATGAAATCGTTTCCACTGCCTGATATCAACAGATCATCTCCGGTTCCACCATTCATATAGTCGTTTCCAGTTCCACCAGATATAAAATCATTTCCGTCTTCTCCATACAGCTGGTCACTGCCTTCTCCGCCATATGTTATATCGTCCGAGTCACCTGACAGTATTCTATCCGTATCTGAATCTCCAAATATTATATCACTGTCTTCTGAGGCAACAATATAATCATATCCTGCCCCCGATGCTATTATTCCGCACGCCCTGTCAGTAAATACTGCATCTGAGGCATCGGTTGCTGTAGCAACCGTATATTGTTCATCTCCATCAATATCAGATAGCATATCTCTGATCTCATATGTATTATCTCCAGACTCCATCAAAACATTATCAATAATCGACTTGCCGTCACTGATTATGAGCATGTCCTCCGTCTGAACAGATTTAATTACAACTTCCTCTCCAAGCTCGAACACTGTGATATCCTGTATATCCAGATCTGCTCCAAGCTGTATTGTCATCCTTCCATCCTTATCATCAATAATATCAATTCCATATCCTTTGTTGAACACATAAGTGTCGTCTCCAGCTTCGCCATACAATTTATCATTGCCTGCTCCGCCATCTAACTTATCTGATCCGGCATCTCCCCAGATAATATCGTCTCCAGCCTCACCATACAGTGTATCATCTCCTGCTCCTCCGTAAATTGTGTCAGAGCCATCCCCGGCTTTTACAATATCATTTCCTTCATTTGCATATATTATATCGGAAAGCTTGCTGGCTGTTATCTTATCATCACCTGCAAACGCATTTACCATAGAGCCATCAACTACCGTTCTCAGATCATCACTGTTCTCTGTGCCATATATATGCCTGAATGGGCTCTTTTCATCTGTACAATGCATAGATACATTCTTAAATTGTAGTGTATAATCTGAAAGATCTTCACTTTTACAAAAATCCTTAATGGTCAGACTATCAGAGGTATTTTTTATATATATGGTTGCATCATTCTCTCCTGTTCCATTTACCAATATATCTTTTGGCATAAGATCTAAAAACTGTATTGTATTACTGCCACCGGCATCAATTATTGTGTCTTTGCCATAACCTCTTGTAAACACGTAAGTATCATTTCCATCTTCGTCCTCAAGGATGTCATCACCTACACCTCCGTCAAGCAGATCATCGCCTGATCCGCCATATAAATGATCTTTTCCTGAATTTCCATATAATTTGTCATTACCTTCGCCACCGTAAATCTGGTCGCTGCCAATCCCACCACGCAATTCATCGTTTCCAGCTTTGCCATAAATATAATTATTATAACCGTCACTATTATATGTATCTTCTTTATCAGTTCCTATATACGTCGTACTATTTGCAGCAGCTGACACACTATCTGTAATCTGAGCAGTTCTTCCATTGTAAAAGGTGCTATAGTCCTTAAAATAATTTGTTCCATGAGACTTATCATATGTCTTTAGGAATATTCCCAGATCATATATTGGAAGTTCCATATTTTCATTCTGTTCTATCATGCAATCATACTGATAAACAATTCCAAGCACATTTAATACTGAATTACCCTTATCATCTTTACACTCAAAAATAAGATCTCTATAACCCGCAAACTCATCATATGAATTCAGCAGGTTATAATAATAATCCTCTATTTCACTAAAAACCGTTCTCAATATTCTTGCAGCATTTGAATTCGGATCTGAGCCTCCTACACCCTCAAACTTTCTCCCCATAAACTGTTCGATCACATGCAGATCACGCGCATCAATATTTCCTCCGCGGCTATTCGATGCTATATCGCTTGAGTCTGTGATAAAATATAATATGTTTCTCAAATAGTATCTTTTTGATGCTATCGTTGCTGCATCCAAAAAGTCCTCAACTAATTCACTTAATTCACCTGTATCATCATCTTTGATAGCCTGTTCAATATTTGGTACATTTCCTGCTGTTACAACATCTCCTCGTGTAGTATCTGAGGAATTAACAGGGAACCAGAATTCTCCTATATCTGTTACTGTAGAATCCGAGAACATCACCTTTGAAAGTTCAGCCATCATAGTTCCAGACTCATCATCAACAACACTTTCTTTGGTGTTCTCCAAACTAATACTTATAATATTGTGCTCTGATAACCTTTTAACTTCTCCAGCATCTGAACGTCCGTTATGATTAGAATCAATCCATACTAAAAGTTCATTAAATCTCGAATCATTCTGATCAATAACCTTATCGTTATTGTCGTCAAACATTGCCAATGCCTCAAAGCCTGAACTTGATGTTTTTCCATCTCCTATAGCAACCTGATCGCCAAACAATTCACCACCACTGTCTATGACGCCGTTCTTATTTCTATCCATTGCCAGAAAACCATCCTCAGTCCCTATCCAGGCAGTCTTCTCAGCATAACCATTATTGTCCAGATCAAAATTGACTCCATCTGCCAATGTACACAATTCAATCCCAGGAGTTCCCAAATCAATAATCAACGGATCTCTTGGCGGCTGTGCAGAACAAGCATCTCCATATGCCTTATTTTCACCCTGAATATCCTTCAACATTTTATTTATATCATCCTCTGAAACCTCGCTGGACGAATCTATAAGTTCATCTAAATAATCAAAACCAATTAATGTTTCAATCATAGTCTCAAAATCATACATTGCATCGCTTAACTCTTTGTAATCAATTTGTTTGTTCTGTCCCTTATCGCTTTCAGCAGCATAAACTGTTTGAGAAGACAAGAAATACCCCGCTCCCACTGTTCCTGCAGTTCCTGCAATCTTTGCAATGGAATATGCATATCTGCTTAAAAAATCTCTCGCTGCAGCTGAAATCGTCTGACCCACAGATGTCTGTGAAAATTCCGATCCACCAACAGCTAACCCTGTTGCCACAGCTGTGTATACAACCAACTTTTTCCAATCTATCGTTACTGTCCCTGTCGGCTCCGGCAAGTCTCCTTCATCCGAAGTAATTCGATTCCTTATACTGTCTTTCCTACTATTGATAACTGTTTCTGTCTCTGGCACCGGTTCTTCCTGAGGATTTTTTCTGCCGACTCTTTCAAATCTGTAAAAGATTAAACCATCATTACATATACTGTTTTTATAGATTATCTTGTATGTGGTTATATCGCCTTTAAGATTAACAACATCACTTGTGAACTCTCCGTTCTTAATATCCGAATTTGAGCCTATTTTATGTAATTTATTTGCTTTTACATATCTATTCACCTGATTTATAGCATCAATTTTCTTGGGAAAATAAGCATTTGAAGCTGGTTTAACCTCCCAAATATACACTTTATTATCTATATTTTTTACTAAATCAGCCCTTCCATTAAACCCATACCTGCCCGCGCCTGGTATTACCATTTCGGATCTTCCAAATGATTGGTATTTTTCCCTTATGTCATCGATTACTTTATTATGAAAATAACCCGGATACCCTATTCCATCTTTGTATGCAATAGCCCAATCCTGAGCCGTATTGGGCAATAATGTTGTCAGTACAACCGAATCTCTCGAACCTTTTGTACTTGAGTAATTGCTAGTCTCCGCCTTTATTGTGCTTGGCATCACATTTACACATAACATTACAAGCACAAGAAGCATGGATATTATTTTGTACAATCTTCTCTTTTTCATAAATTTCCCCTTTCTCGCATCGAACACCAGCCATGCAAAATTCGCCTTCGATAAATGGATGGTGCTGCATATCAAGTTTTCACAAAGAACTTGGCACATCCTACTACATTCATTAATTTTACTTGTAATTACCTGCCCAAATGTCTCTTCATCCACTCATACATCCAGTTAAATACTGTCATTTCACTCACTCTTATCACCTCCCACCACACATTATTATCTAAGCGGAAAGCCGGTGCAATTGCTCCTGCATTAACGACATTATTTCTTCATAAACGACATGTTTTACTTTCAGCAATCTAATATCATGTGGCACACATACAAACAAAGGGCTGCCGGAATCTTACACAAATTCCGGCAGCCCCTGCTGCATTCTATATTGATAAATATAAATTACTTGTCAAGTGAAACCTTAACCTTCTTAAGCTTCCAGATCTCCTTTGCATACTCCTCGATAGTTCTGTCTGATGAGAACTTTCCAGCGCATGCTGTGTTGAGCATAGCCATCTTTGCCCAGCCCTTCTCATCCTGGTATGCTTCGTTAACCTTCTGCTGAGCCTCTGCATATGAATCGAAGTCCTTGAGGATGAAGTATACATCTTCCTTTGTGAGAGAATCATAGAGATCTCTGAATCTGTCCGGATCATCCTTTGCATAAGTGCCATCGATAAGCTGTGTGAGAACTCTTCTTACAGCCTGGTTGTTATTGTAGATATCCATTGGGTTGTAGCCGCCCTCGCGCTCATACTTCATAACCTCTTCTGCTGAAAGTCCGAAGATAAATGCGTTCTCGATGCCAACTTCCTCAACGATCTCTACATTTGCTCCATCCATGGTTCCAAGTGTAGGTGCACCGTTCAGCATGAACTTCATGTTACCTGTACCACTTGCCTCTTTGGAAGCCAGGGAGATCTGCTCAGAAATATCGCATGCAGGGAATAATTTTTCGGCTGCGGATACATTGTAGTTTTCAACCATAACAAGCTTCATGTATGGTGCAACTTCCGGATCATCTTTGATGAGATCCTGGAGTGTGAGCAGAAGATGAATGATATCCTTTGCGATCACATAAGCAGGAGCTGCTTTTGCACCAAAGATAAAGGTTACAGGCTGAGATGGTTTTTTGCCACCCTTAATCTCCAGATATTTGCTGATGATGTACAGAGCATTTAACTGCTGGCGTTTGTACTCATGGAGACGTTTGATCTGGATATCATAGATGCTGTTCTCATTAATTTCAACACCTGTGTTAGAGAGGATAAATTCTTTACAGGTTTTCTTAGCTTCTGTTTTGATCTCAAGAAGCTTGTTCAGAACTGCCTCATCATCCTTATATTTCAGGAGATTTTCCAGAGCAGTTGCATTTGTTTTAAACTCATCACCGATCAGAGAGGTAATATAGTCTGTCAGCGGATGATTGCAGTGCATTAACCAGCGGCGGAATGTGATACCGTTAGTTTTGTTGTTGAATTTCTCCGGATAAATATCATAGAAAGCTTTCAGCTCGCTTGTTTTCAGGATTTCTGTATGCAGGGCAGCAACACCGTTGATGGAGAATCCATAGTGGATATCCATATGTGCCATGTGAACCAGGTTGTTCTTGTCGATGATGGCTACATTTTCCTGAGGATATTTTGCTTTGATCTTTTCATCCAGCTTTTCGATGATTGGTACAAGGTGAGGAACTACATCAAGAAGGTAGTCCATTGGCCATTTTTCCAGAGCCTCTGCAAGGATGGTATGGTTTGTGTAAGCACATACTTTGGATACGATTTCAGCAGCTTCATCAAAGGCGATTCCACGTTCTGTCAGGAGACGGATCAGTTCAGGAATGATCATACTTGGGTGAGTATCGTTGATCTGGATCACTGCGTAGTCTGCAAGGTCATGCAGATTGCAGCCTTTCTTTGTTGCCTCGTCAAGAATGAACTGTGCAGCATTGGATACCATGAAGTACTGCTGGAAGATACGGAGTTTACGTCCGTCATCATCGCTGTCATCCGGATACAGGAACAGTGTCAGGTTGTGAAGGATGTCCTTTTTGTTAAAGGAAATTCCATCGTGAACCATAGATTCGTCTGCCAGATCGATGTCAAATAAGTGCAGATGAATGGATTTGTTATTGTAGCCTGCAACGTCGATATCGTACAGGGAAGATTTCAGTGAGAATCCGCGGAACGGTACAGTATAGGAAACACCTGCAGGTGTGAGCCAGCTGTGTTTTTCAATCCATGGGTTCGGAGTTTCTTTCTGAAGTCTGTTCTCAAAGAGCTGTTTGAACAGTCCGAGGTGATAGTTCAGACCAATACCTTCGCCCGGAAGTCCCAGAGTTGCGATAGAATCCAGGAAGCATGCTGCCAGACGTCCAAGACCGCCGTTACCAAGAGATGGTTCCGGTTCAACTTCTTCGATAGCAGCGATTTCTTTGCCGTTTTCTTTTAAGAATTTAGCAACATCATCGTAGATTCCAAGGTTGATCAGGTTGTTGGATAATAATTTACCGATCAGGAATTCAGCGGAAATATAATAAATCTTCTTCTTTCCGTCCTGATAGCCTCTTTCGAAGAGCTGGTTCTTTGTATAGATTAATAATGCATTGTAGATTTCTTCGTCTGTGCACTGACGTGCGTTTTTCTTATACAGGTCGTAGATGAGTTTTTCTAAAGTTTCCATCGTAATCTCCCTTTCTGAAATGAATATGTGTTTTTTTATGAGTTAGATTGCTTATTTTTTAGTTTTGAATAGTGTATTGTTTTTGATTTATATCAGGAAGAGAAGTTCTCTTGCTGACATCTATAACTATATCAGCAGTCTATTAAAAAAAATACAACAAAATTGCGATTTTATGACAGGTTTCTGCGAAATTTGTGAGGAGACATTCCGGTTGCCTGCTGGAACTTTTTGATGAAATAGCTGGTGTTGTTGAAGCCTACTTCCAGTGCGATCTCTGTGACAGAGGAGTCGGAGTGCAGAAGCATAGGCTTGGCTTTCTCAATGCGCAGGTCATTGATATAGGCAATCAGAGTCTTACCGGTATATTGCTTGAACAGTTTCATAAAGTAGTATTCGCTGTAATTAGAGAGAGCAGTGAGCTCTGCTGCGGTCAGCGGCTGTGAATAATTGAGGTTAATGTAGTCCAGGATCTTTTTAATAGAAGCAAGACTTTTGTTCTCATCCTTATCTGCGGGAGTGATGTAATTTCCCATGAGCATTTCGTAGAAAAAGCTGAAGAACAGAGCCTTTAATTTTACGAAATAATATGGCTTTTTTTCTTTATGGCAGGAATGGATCCTGTCAAAAAGCAGGCAGATATTCCCATAATTGTCATCAGATCTGGAAATAATATGGGTAAATTCCGCCTGATTATCCATCAACAGGGAAATGACACGTTCCTGACATAAATCTCCCGCCGGGCCTGACAGGAAGTTCAGGTCAAAAACAATACTCCGGAAATAAAGGATATTCTTCAGATCTGTTTTTATGCCATGGAGAACGCCACGGTTTACAATGATCAGATCACCGGCCTTGACGCGGAGGATCTCTTTGTTCAGACGGACCAGTCCGCTGCCGGATTCAATATAAATCAGTTCCATCTCGTCATGCCAGTGGTTGTAGAGAGAATGGAATATCTCGCAGTTGTCTGTATAGGTTTCTATGGGAAGCTCAAAGGAGCCATGAGAGCTTCGTTCTTTCAGGGTATCATCTACTTCAATCGTGGGAGTAACTGGCATGGAAAGCGCCTCCTTTTTTCAGAGATTTTTTATCTGTAGTAAGACAATGGAATCAAAAGTATTATTATGGTCGATCCACTGATAGGAGCCATTATATTTCTGGCAGATATCTTCAATAATAGAAAGTCCATATCCATGAGAACCCGGTTCTGATTTCGTAGTCTTATGTGTAAAACTCTGTAACGGGTTCTTGGTATTGTGCATATATATGGTAAGAAATCCGTTGGAAATGTTTGCAGACAGCCGGATTTCAGGATCAGGATTGCCGGAAGAGCTACAAGCTTCGATAGCGTTGTCCAGAAGATTAAAAAATATACTGCTCAGGTCAGTCGTATTAATGGAAATCTTTTCCGGTAAAAGGATTTCATAGGATACCTGGATATGTTCCTGTTCTGCACGAAGCCGTTTCCCTTCCAGGATTGCCTGTAACAGGTTATTCTGACAGTAAGGATGAAAACGATCCTTCTGAAAAGTCTGATTCAGATTTCTGATCGCAGTATCAGCCTGTTCATATTTTCCCTGTTCCAGAAGTATCTGGAAATCCTGAAGTTCCTGTACAGTTTTGGTCTGAAAATCCCGAGTATCCTGTCTGCGGATCTGAAGACTGTAATCCTGTTCCTGTTTTAATTGTTTCTGCTTTTGAAGAAAAGCCAGTTCCATTTCAGTATTGGATTTCTTTAACACATCAGAAAGCACGCAGTATAAAAGAATACAGATCAGGATCATAAACACTGCCAGGATCAGAAAGATATGATCAATTTTTTCTGTATAAATCGTAGACAGAAAATATAACAACTGGAATACAAAGAGGAAGAGAAATAAAGGAATCAATTTAATGTTCTTTTTCATGACTGCAATCCTCCTCTGGTTGTTTTTCTTGTGGTCTGCAATTAAGCCGGGACAGAACAGAAGCGGTATATGTTTCTGCTTCCTCATATTTTTTCATATCCATCAAATACATGACAGACATGATGTGATTCTCAATATCGTGATTCCATTTCCGGAGACTGGCATATTCATTACTTAACTGAACGGAATCATTTATCTGCTTTTTTATCAGCTCAATTTCCATTTTTTTCTGTAAATATTCCCTGTGCTGTTGGGCTAAAGAATGGACTGCACGCAGAAACAACAGATAACTGCCGATGCATATGATCCAGTAAATGATGCTCAGAGCCAGAACTGCTTCGGGCTTTTTCTGAAGGGAAATTATAACATTGAGAAAAACCGGAGCGATCAGTGGCAGTAACAGTTGTAAAAAGGTGAGTATTTTCAAATAATCTATACACTGCCGCAGGATTTCTGATATTTTCCAGAGAAGAAACAGGCCAAGCAGGATGTTGGAGAGTTCGATAACGAAATATTCTGCAGGTGAACAACTGGATATCAGGTTGTGCGGAGTATAGGTATCGGTCGGTATAAAAAGATTATGAAGTGCAATGAAAACACTGGTACATAAAATTTCCGGACAGATTATCAGCAGCTGGAAAATAAAATAAACGGCTAATTTTTTCATAAAAGATGCCTGGAATAAAAAAAGTGTTACAAGAAATGTTGTAAGCTGAAATACGATTGTAATTCCATTATGCTGTGATTCACGTTTGATCCAAAATAACAGTGCCATAAATACTGACAGACACAAAAACAGCGGGAGTGAGATCTTGTGTTTGCTTGGCAGGATCCTGCAGCAAAAGTAAAGCAGTCCAAAACACAGATAAAGGCTGGATAGAATACACAAGAATAGATTGATCATATGACTGCTCATTTACTGCACCTCCCTGTGACCGGCAAGCATCATGAAAGCAAACGCGTCCTTAAACTGCTGGTAATAAGATCTGCTGACAGGGATCTCTGTATTATCAGAAAGTATAATGCCCTTATGACTGTAAGTACGTACAGCATGAAGATTAACGGCAAAGCTGTTATGGCAGAGACAGAAATCTGGTTTCATTCTTTCTGTAAGAGCTGTCAGTCTTTCTTTTGTTGTATATGTTCCTGTTCTGGTATAGATCGTGGTCTGCCTCAGATTTCGTTCCAGATAAAGAATATCGGAGCAGAGCACCTGATAATTGCGTGAATTTCCGGAGAAATACAGATATCGTGTATGCAATTTCTGAAGCTTCTGGCACGCTGCTCTTAGAGCCAGAGGGAGATATTTTTCCATCTGTTGTTTATGGATAAAGTAGGCATGTTCTGTCTCATATACTGCGGTAGCATATTGCAGATACTGGCTGATAAAAATAATCTGAGTGTCCGGGCTGATATGGTTGATCTTTTCTGCAAGTGAGATGCCATTTACAGTGTCAGAACCAAGATCAATATCTGTCAGTACAATGGAATAAGGGCATCCATTTTCAGCAGCAGCCCGGAGAAATTCATCACCGGATGTGAAATGCGTTATTTCAAAAGCTCCCGGAGGATACTTTTGCAGAATAGTATGTATTATTTCATAATGTGAAGGGTTGTCTTCGCAGATTGCAAGTTTCAAAATTGGATTAAGCTCCTTTGGATTAAAGTGGTTGTAGTTTCTTATGTCAGTGACAATATCTGTCGGATATGCCAGATGGATAAAATGAACTGTATTTCCAATAATCATACTATAAAAAATAACGGGATGCAATTTGTCTGTGAGGAAGATTGGAAAAAATTGGTTAAATATGTAGTGAAATATAGTTGTTTGTGTGAATGCATGCGATTTCGGGAGTCTGTGTGATACAATCAGGATATGGAAACAAAGAAGCGATTTTAAAGATTTTGTACGTGAAAAAAATTATTATTCCTGGTACTTTCAAGCGCTGAATATAGAATATATGTGAAAGCGGTATTGTTTCCATGGGAGAAGAAAAATATTATAAGAATGACTGTCTGAAAATCATTATGGACATATATAAAGTGATTGGAAGTATCAGGAAACTTCTGGTAATAATACAAATGGCGAAGGAATAGACAGAGAGTGGGAATGGGTTAGCTTACAAGAGCTTCCCATTCCTGCTTTTCTTTTTTCGTATAGATAATCGGTAAGATGTTCTCCGTAAAGGACAATCAGCCCCTTTATTATTTCTCAGAGTATTTTTCGATTACACAATTATGTGTTTTTTGCTTCTTATCATAAGAAATTCCAACAAGTAAAATATTGTCAGTATAATTTGCAACAGCCTCAGGGTACTGCCTGTTTTTTATCTGCCGGATTGCGGTTTGGGCATTTTGATTCCATTTTAACTCAACAACAAGTGCAGGGTAATCTCTGGAATATTCTGGCTTTGGAAGGTAGACAAAATCTGCAAAACCTCTGCCTGCAGGAAATTCACGTATAGGTTTAAAATAATACCGCATAGTGCTGAGATAACCGATGGACAGAATGCTGCTGAGGGAGTTTTCGTTGTTGTACTGAATAGCTGAAGCGTATTCATTGTGTATTTTTTCAATGGATCTGGCCACAGTGTCTGTGTCCATGTCCAGAGTGGCATCCAGCAACTCTGAGGATTCCTGCTGGAATGTCAGAAATTCATTCCATTTCTTTCGTTTAACAGCTTTGGCAAGTTCCTGACGGATTTCTTCGTTTGGAACAAATGCAGAATGAGTGTCCTGATCATAACCCAGATATCCCAGATGGATCAGGCAGGTAAGAATATCATCTCTGCAGGTAAAGTTCACCATATCATTCTGGAAATTCGTAGGATCGATTTCTACGGAATTACCGGACAACATTTCTATAATGGCAGTTTTGAGTCCGTCAAAATCCATATTGATCAGAGGCACAATTGCTTCGTAGGTTCCGGTATCCGACCAGTAGCTTTGGAATTTATTCCAGATCATTAATTCTACTACTGCTTTAGGATTGTATACCTGATATTGCTCCAGCAGATAACCGTCATACCAGTGCTTGGTTTTGGAGAAATCCCGGTGGTATTTTTCGCAGAGCATTCGTACTTCTTCCTCCGTAAAGCCAATATATCTGGAAAAGATCCTGGCGTCAGTCATTGTAAACTCCGCAAAATTGTTCAGAGCTGACTGTGTTTTGATTTTTTTGATTGGAAGAATCCCGGTGAGGTAAGCCAGTTGAATATATTTGGTAGGTTCAGAACCTTTGAACATACCGCGGAGAAAGTTGATGTATTCCTCTTGGACTACCAGGTCGGTAGAGGCATCTCGGATTAAAACATCCCATTCATCAATAATTACTACGAACTTTTGACCAGTGGCAGTGTTAATGCAGGACAGAGCCTCAGGCAGAGAGCTTATGGAGTCAGGCAGAATTTCAGGGTAATAATTTCTTAATTCCAGAATCGTTTTTTCAGTGATGTAGGAAACTACATTCTCCGGACCGCCGGCTGGTTCCATACACCATTGAATATCCAGATGGATCACATCATATTGATTCAGATATTTCGTGAAACCAGGTGCCTGACCGATTTCCAGAGATGAGAACATTTCTTCGGAACTACAGCCTTTACAGTAATATGCGGTGAGCATATCGGCAGTGATGGATTTCCCGAACCTGCGGGGGCGACTGTTGCATATGAATTTCGCAGTGGTATCCATAACTTTATTTGTATATGCCAGCAAACCGGTTTTATCTACATAGATTTCTGAATTCAGCGCAACCTGAAAAGCACTGTTTCCGGAATTTACAAATCGTCCCATGGAAATGACTCCTTTCTGTTCAGTGATTTTTATCATGTATACTGATTGGTTTCTTTGTTCTATTGTAAAATGCTATATTCAGAATGTCAATGAGGTATGGGAAAGATATCAGACATCTGATACGGGAGCGCAGGAATAAATTTTGTCAATAGAA
>OHEO01000638.1_pt1 | contig 15370 bp, 19 predicted proteins | sample 1567311 | NCBI WGS metagenome assembly OHEO01 (sample SAMEA3879602, study PRJEB24766) | human gut metagenome | biome: human-associated habitat; feature: feces | place: USA | collected 1985/1987
GGCTGGTAGAGGATTGGCCGACCTTTTTGAAGCAGATACGATTCGGCGTTACGCCGGAGTTTTGTGCAGAAGTCTCCGTTCTGCATCACGGCGGCGTCAGTTGGTCGAGCGCGGTCCGGAATCGGACGTATCAGTGGGATCTGATCGAAACGATGCGCCGGGAGATACTTCCTCATTTAGAGAAGTTGCCTGAAAAAGACTGCTTTTCCATCCGGCGTAGGTGCGAGGACAAGGCAGCTATTTATGAACTGCGTTTCGAGCGGCGCGGCTTTTGGTCGCGTCTTAAGTGGATATTCCAACACGGCGGCGTGATTGCCAGAAAGATGATAGAGTGGACATAATGGTAAATTGCAAAATGATACAAATGCCTGCATTCGCAGGTGAATACGGACAACTCAATGCCATTGAGGGAGGGAAGGACATTCCTTTTGACGTGCAGCGAGTCTATTACATAACGGGTGTGCCGAAGGGCGTCACTCGTGGGTTTCACTCCCACTGCGATCTGGAGCAGGTGCTGTTGTGTGTCAACGGCAGCGTCAAGATACGGATGAAGACGCCGACTGCGGAGGAGATCGTGACGCTGGATGACCCCTCTAAGGGACTGTGTATCGGTCATATGATCTGGCGAGAGATGTACGATTTTACGGAGGGGGCAGTTCTTCTGGTGCTGGCATCACGGCGCTATACAGAGGCTGACTATATCCGCGATTATGGGCAGTATCTGCAAGAGGCGGAAGAGTATTTCAAAAGAGAGGGCGTACAGAAATGAAGATACCGTTTGGTGATTTTACGCCGATGCACAGCGAGATCCGGCAGGAAATGCTGACGACGTTTGAAGATGTCTATGATAAGGGCTGGTTCATTGGCGGTGAGCCGTGCGAACGTTTTGAAGAGCATTTTGCCGCCTATGTGGGTGCGCGGCACTGCGTAGCCTGCGGCAACGGCTTGGACGGTCTGCATATGATGCTGGTCGCCGCCGGGATTGGCCCCGGTGACGAGGTGATCGTACCGGCACAGACCTATATCGCAACAGCGTTGGCTGTGACCTACGCGGGAGCTACCCCTGTATATGTGGACATTGAGCCGCACTACTACGGACTGGATCCCAACAAACTGGAGGCTGCCATTACCGAAAAGACAAAGGCGATCATAATGGTACACCTGTATGGGCAGGTGGGGCGCTGGGCGGAAGTTGCCGCCATAGCGGAAAAGCGTGGACTCATGCTTTTTGAGGATGCCGCTCAGTGTCACGGCGCACTGTATCGCGGCAAGAAGGCGGGCTCATTGGGGTTTGCCTCCGAATTTAGTTTTTATCCCGGCAAGAATCTCGGCGCGCTGGGTGACAGCGGTGCTGTCTGCACCAATGACCCTGTTCTGGCGGACAAAATCAGAGCCTACGGAAACTACGGCTCCCGCAAGAAGTATATCCACGAGTGCAAGGGCGTGAATTCCCGCATGGACACGGTGCAGGCTGCGCTACTGGATGTGAAGCTGAAGTATTTGAATAAATGGCTGGCAGACCGGGAGCGCATTGCATCCCGCTACTTGGCGGAGATTACCAATCCTTCCGTCAAACTGCCGGAGCGCAATCCGGCGGGTACCCATGCGTGGCATATTTTTGCGCTGCTGGTGGAGGAACGTAACGCGCTGACCGCACATTTGGATGAAAAAGGTGTAGGACATCAGTGCCATTATCCGGTGGCAATGCATCTGCATGATGCTTATCGCGACTTGGGCTATCAGAAGGGAGATTTCCCAGTAGCGGAACAGAACGCTGCACAGGAATTGAGTCTGCCCATGTTTTACGGCATGACGGATGAGCAGATCCAGTATGTGATCGACGCGGTGAATGAATTCTGAGGGTACGGGGAAAAGCGTATGTGTAGCACTATCAGCAAAACGGCGCAGATCGCACCGACAGCCACTATCCTTGACGGCGTGACTATCGGTGAAAATGTTGTGATTGGGGACGGCGTCTGGATAGACCGCGGGTGCATCATCCGGGATAACGTGCGGATCGGCAACAATTCCCGCATAGGTGCCCGCTGTATCCTTGGGGAGTATTTGCAAGATTTCTACCGCGAACTTCATAACGGTGAGCACCCTTTGGCCATTGGAGAAAACGCACTGATCCGCAGCGAAACCATTATATATGGCGATACGACCATCGGCACGAGTTTTCAGTCAGGACACCGTGTGACGATTCGTGAACACACAAGAATCGGTGACCACGTCAGCGTTGGTACACTTTCCGATATACAGGGATATTGTACACTGGAAGATTATGTGCATATTCACAGTAACGTGCATGTTGGTCAGCGGAGCATCGTACGTCGTTTTGCGTGGCTATTTCCTTATGTCGTGCTGACAAATGATCCACAACCCCCTTCTATGAAGATGCTGGGCGTAGAGATTGGCCCGTTTGCGGTGGTGGCTACCGGAACGGTGGTACTGCCGGGTGTACATATTGGCCAGGATGCATTGGGGCTGCCTCTGTGGTTACGAAAGATGTCCCAATGGAGACAGTTGTGTTTGGCAATCCTGCAAAGCCACATGGCAGCGTGCGGGACATCAAGGACGATGCTGGGCGTCCGGCCTATCCGTGGCGTTTTCATTTTGAAAGAGGTATGCCGTGGGAAGGCGTCGGGTATGAGGCGTGGAATTGATTGTTGGCAAGTGGAGGAAGTCCCGAACACGAAGTGAAAAACGATTGATAAAAAGAGAGGAATCCATACATGGAAGGACGAAAATCTAAAAAATTGGTCCTATTTTTTGAAAAAAAGCAGCGGATTGGTGGCAGCAGTATTTTTTTGATTGAGATTGCAAAGAAAATCGCTGAGTTGGGCGTCTACGATGAAGTGTGGTATGTCAATCACAAAAACCAGGAACTGGAAGCACGCTGCGAGGGAAGCGCTGTTCATTGTTGTGACGTTGCCGATAAGGTTTTTGAAGATTTCGCAGGTGCGGATTTTGTTGTACCCGCAAATTATTTGCTGGTGTTTCTAACACGTATGCAGGGGATCCAAACCGGACACCTATTGCTTTTTGATTGGCACCCAGAAATGATAGCTTTTCTGGAAAATCAGTTCCCCCGAAAATGGCAGGCATGCGAGAAGCTTATCCCGTTTTTTCAGCAGACTAAAGCACTTGCCTTTATGGATAAAAGTTGCAAAATAACTGCGGACCGATTGGCCAGTGAACCTTTCCCCAATAAATATATTCCTGTATTTTCTTCTGATCCACCGCAGAGCTTTTGCCAATTGAAGGAACCAAGCAGCGGACGGGTTAGCATCGGGTGGCTCGGGCGACTGGATTCTGACAAAACTTACGCACTTGTTAATCTATTAGATAACCTGAAAAGGCTTCCGGGCGATATACCAATTGACGTTCATATCATTGGTGATGGTAATTGCCGGAATCTGATTCGCATTTCGGATTACACGCCGCGAATTCGATTTATTTTCACGTCCTTCCTCATGGGGAGTGTGCGGGACGTGTATATTCAAGAAAATATTGATCTTATGGTCACTATGGGTATTGCTGCATTGGACTGCGCAAACCTTAGCTTACCGGTAGTAATCGCCCCCGCCGCATCAAAGCAATTTAAAAACAATCAATACGTTTATCTATATGATACAGATTCATATTCGCTGGGTTGGCACCCTCAGGAGATTGAGCAACTTAATCTTACGACACACTCTATAGAAAAGATCATTGAAGACATTTATGCAAAAAATGGGAAAAAAGAGATTGGAAGACGTTGCTATTATTTCTGCCACGATACATTTGATGTAGGCAAGAGTGCGGAAAAACTGTTGCGATGCATTGAAAAAAGCGAACTATCTGCACAGGGCTGTTTCGATTTCCCCATTATTCGGAAGCAGCTTCATGCATTGAAATGTTATCAGCGTCTACGGTGGCCCGCAAAACGAGACTACTTTGCGTATTCTGCATTTATGGGAAAGGTAAATGCTTTTTTAGGCAAAACACCTGCGCAACGTATTCGGTATGCAATAAAGGTCGGGTCGCACTATCTGTTTACACCGTTAAGGAGTCTCTTTAGACTGGCAGCAAAGGACTTTTATCTTGTCGGTACTATTTGGCGAAAGGCCGAAAATCGCGTTCGAAAAAAAGTAAAATGGAGTCAGTGGTGTCGTCAGGCAGCACAGCTTCAGGATCTTTTTCCGGCCAAAATTGAGGCCATCAAAGAGCGCTATCAAAGAGAAAAGATACCAGTTGCATTCATTGTCATTTACAGCACCACGTTTCCAAGTGAACCGGTGTTTGAAAAAATGCTTCACAGTGAAAGATTTGATCCCTATATTATTGTTTCGCCGGATATGCAACGCTCGTTGGAACACAAAATTAACACCTACCGCAAAAGCTATGCAGATTTGACTGCAATGTATGGGGATAGGGTTCTTCACGGATTTGATGAAGAGCAGCAGTCGTACCTTGAACTCGGTGAGAATTATCCTGTGGTTTTCTTTAATAATCCTTATGAGAAGATGGCGCATCCGTATCACTATGAACGATATTTTAGGGACAAGAATGTGCTGACTATCTATATAAATTATGGATTCTTTTCTCTTAAGTTTGGGCGGAATATTGTGAAAATGGATATATATAGCGCCATTTGGAAGGTGTGCATCGACTCGCCGGAAAACTATGCTGATTTGGTGAAGCAACAAGCTATCAAAGGAAGAAACGCACTTATCACCGGTTACATCAAGATGGATCGATTGGCCGATTTTAGCACGGTACCACATGAGCGGAAAATGATCATTATCGCGCCACACCATACAGTTATGGGATGGAAGGAACTTGATATTTCCAATTTTTTGATGTATAGCGATTTTTTTGCAGAGCTTCCAAGCCATTATCCGGAAATTGATTTTGTGTTTCGCCCTCATCCACTTCTTTTTACAATCTGCTGGAAAAACACATATGGACACGTGAGCAGATTGATACATATATTGTACGTATTAAGGAAAGTCCAAATTGCAGATATGATGATAGTGGGGATTATTTGCAACTTTTTGCAGATAGTGATGCTATGATCCATGACTGCGGCTCATATATTGGAGAGTACCTTTTCACAGAGAAACCTTGTTGTTATATGCTAAAGGCAGACAAACAGGTTAGGAAGGTGCTTTTGCCAATGGGCGAGGCGTGCATGGCACATTATTATAAAGCTTTCTGTGAGGCAGACATTTGTAATTTTATCGAAAATGTTGTTCTCAAAGGAAATGATCCATTGAAAGAAAAAAGACAGCAGTTTTCGAGGACGCATCTGAAGTTTAATTATCCCCACGGAGCACAGACAATCATTTCCCTCCTGGAAGAAACAATTTGTACAGATGGGGAGAATGGAGGAACCATATGAACGTAGCATTGATCATTGCCGGCGGCAGCGGACAGCGCATGCAGCAGGACATTCCCAAGCAGTTCCTGCACATACACGATAAGCCGGTCATCATCTATACATTAGAGGGGTTTCAGCGCAATCCCCAGATCGACGCCATTGAGGTCGTTTGCCTTGACGGCTGGCACGAGGTACTGTGGGCAAACGCCAAGCAGTTTGGTATTGACAAGCTGAAGTGGGTCATTTCCGGCGGCAGTACAGCCCAAGAATCCATTCGCAACGGCATCGAAAATCTGTCTGATGTCTGCGGCGCGGAGGATATTCTTGTCATCCATGACGGTATACGCCCCATGGTAGAGAATTTTGTTCTGGACGATGTGATCGTGAAATGCCGCCAGTACGGAAACGGCGTCACTTCGCTGCCGTATAACGAGCAGATATTCGTAAAGGACGATGAGTTCACCACCACGAAATACATCCCGCGTGACACCCTGCGCAGAGTGTCCACACCGCAGGCGTACCGCTACGGTATCATTGCGGATGCATATCGAGAGGCGTTTGCAACGGGCGTCGGCATCCAGTCGGCCACCTACGCCAACACGCTGATGGTAGAGCTGGGTCACCGGCTGTACTTTGCGGCCGGCTCCGAAAAAAATATCAAGCTCACCACAAAAGATGATTTTGCGCTGTTTCGTGCCTACCTGGACATGGAAAAAAACAGCATACTGAAATAACAAGGGGTAACTTATGACCATCACCGAGCAAAGAGAGTACCAGCGCCTGCTGGCACGTTTTATCGGCGAAACGCAGCTTCTGCAGCAGTTGGACGGCAAAACCATTCTGTTGACCGGCGCCACCGGCATGATCGGCAGTTTTCTGGTGGATGTACTCATGACACGCAACCGTCAGCTCCCCGCAGCACGGCAGACCACCGTCATCGCGCTCGCCCGCAGCCGGCACACCGCAGAGCAGCGCTTTGCGGCGTGGCAGGACAGTGAGCGACTCCGTTTTCTGGCCTGCGATGTGGCACAGGAGCTTCCTGCGCTGCCGCTGCAGCCGGATTACTACATTCACGCCGCCAGTACCACCCATCCTGTGGCTTATGCCCAGGAGCCGGTAAACACCGTTTTATCCAATGTGTTCGGCATCAATAATTTGCTGTCGTACATGGCGCACCAAGGACATGGGCGGCTCCTGCTGCTTTCCAGCGTAGAGATTTACGGTAATAACCGCGGCGACACGGAGTATTTTACCGAGGACTACTGCGGCTATATCAACTGCAATACGCTGCGTGCCGGATATCAGGAAGCAAAGCGCGTCAGCGAGTCCCTGTGTCAGGCGTATATGCGGGAACACGGCGCAGATGTGGTCATCATCCGTCTGCCCCGAATCTACGGCCCGACGATGCGGTTGGAGGACAGCAAGGCGGCGGCACAGTTCATTTTGAACGGTGTTCGCGGTGAGGATATCGTTCTGAAGAGTGAGGGAACACAATTCTTCTCCTACGCCCATGTCTATGACGCCGTCAGCGGCCTGCTTCATGTGCTTCTGCGCGGCGAAAGCGGTCAGGCCTACAATCTGGGTGACCCTGATTCGGACATCCTGTTGCGGGACTTGGCAAAGCTGGTGGCTGATCACACCGGGAAACAGGTCATCTTTGACCTGCCCGATTCTGTGGAGAAGGCTGGTTTCTCCACAGCGACCAAGGCTCTTATGTGCGGTAACAAACTTCGCAGTATCGGTTGGAAGCCCCACTATAGTGTGAAGGATGGCATTGCGGAGACGATTGATATCTTGCGGGAGATCCTACGAAAATAAGGCTTTATGGCAAACAAGCCACTTTCAACGATGATATGCAGGCCATCTGTGACCAATATAAGGAGTTTCGATAAAGGGTATGGTGTGATACAGAAACCAGCGAGATAAACAAGTATCTTTCGGAACCCGCTTATAAAAGACAGATGTATTAACTTCCCGATTTCTCCCCATCCTCCAAATATATACTATAAAGGTGAAGGCCTCCGGGTGATCCCCGGAGGCCAATTTTATATTTTGGAGGACTTTTGTTATGACCGAACCCCGTACCTGTGCCCACTGCGGTACTGCCGAAGGAGAGCTTACCGAGTTCAACGGACGGCTCTACTGTGAGGACTGTCTGGATGATCTGACCCTTGTCTGCAATGACTGCGGCAGTCGTTTCCTGCGTACCCGCAATCGCAGCGAGAACGATGACTTTCCCATCTGTCCCGAATGCTACGACCGGGACTACACCCGATGCGTCCGCTGCGGGCGCATCATCGCCACCGACCACTGCTGGTATCCGCTGGACAACGACGATCCCTACTGTGCCGATTGCTGCTCTACCATCGAGAACAGCCCCATCCACGACTACTACTTCAAGCCCTACCCCATCTTCTACGGCGACGGCCCACGCTACTTCGGCGTGGAGCTGGAAATCGATGACGGCGGTGAATGTGACAGCAGCGCGGAGACGCTGATGGACGTTGCCAACCAGTCAAAAACGCTGGTCTACTGCAAGCACGACGGCTCACTGGACGACGGTTTTGAGATCGTCACCCACCCCATGTCGCTGGACTGCCAGCTGCATGAGATGCCCTGGGCAGAGGTGCTGGATAAAGCCATCAGTATGGGCTACCTGTCCCACCAAGCGGGCACCTGCGGGCTGCACGTCCATGTCTCCCGCAAGGCCTTCGGGGACGCGCTGGACGCGCAGGACAACGCCATTGCCCGCGTGCTGTTCTTCGTGGAGCGCCACTGGGCAGAGCTGCTGCGCTTCTCCCGCCGCACCCAGCGGCAGCTGGAGCAGTGGGCAGCCCGCTACGGCTACCGCGACCAACCCGGTGAGATGCTGGAGCACGTCAAGAAAGGCCATGGCAGCCGCTACACCTGTGTTAATCTCACCAACATGGATACCATTGAGTTCCGCATGTTCCGAGGTACGTTGAAACTGAATACGCTTATCGCCACATTGCAGCTTGTCGACCACATCTGCGATGCGGCGATTTTTATGTCCGATGACGAGCTGCACGATCTGTCCTGGAGCAGCTTCGTCAGTGCCATCAAAGAGCCGGAGCTGGTGCAGTACCTGAAGGAGCGCAATCTCTACATCAATGAGCCTGTGGAAGTGGAGGGAGAAGTCTGATGTGCTGTCTATTCGGAATTTATGATTACGGACATAGCCTGACCGCCGCGCAGAAAAAGCGGCTTGTCTCCTCCCTGGCTATTGCCAGCGAGGACAGAGGAACGGATGCCACCGGCATCGCCTATAACCACAACGGTCATCTGACCGTCTACAAGCGCCCCTACCCTGCACACCTGATGCGGTTCAAGCTGCCCGATGATGCAGCCTGTATCATGGGACACACCCGCATGACCACGCAGGGGGATGGAAAACACAACTACAACAACCATCCCTTCGAGGGCACAGCGGGTATCCCCTTTGCGCTGGCGCACAATGGCGTGCTGTATAACGATCTGACACTTCGCAAGGACAAGAACCTACCCCCTACCCGAATCGAGACAGACAGCTATGTGGCCGTGCAGTTACTGGCGCAGCAGGGCGAGCTGAGCTTCCGGAGCATCCGCAGCACCGTAGAGCCCCTCAGAGGTACGCTGACGCTGTCTGTTTTGGACAGCAGGGATAATCTCCACATCATCAAGGGTAACAATCCGCTGACACTGTACCACTTCCCGCGGATGGGACTGTTTGTCTACGCCAGCACGGAGCAGATACTCAAGAAGGGGCTGAAAAAGGGCATGCCGCGCATGGAACAGCCCTTTGAGGTGATGATCCGGGAGGGGGACATATTGCGAATAGACCGGCAGGGGCAGTACACCGTTGAACGCTTCGATACCCGCAACCTGTGGGACGGTACGGCACACTTCAGTTGGCCGTATTGGGACGTGTACGCCGTGCAGAACGAGTATATCGACGATCTGAAATCCGTGGCGGCTGCTTACGGCTACACGCCACATGACATAGACGTGTTCCTTAGCTACGGCCTTTGCCCGGAGGAGATAGAGGAGATCATGTGCTGCGGGGAGGTATAAAGGTCGGGTAACAATTTGGGCGCGAAAGGAGGATGCCTCGTGAAGTGGAACTGGAAAATCGCATTAGAGCTTTGCGGTATCGTATTGGCGGCATTGCTCAAGCTCTGCATTCCGCAGGACGATGACCCCTATTGATGTGCCAATAGGGTGTACCCTAACGGTACATAGAAAAAGAGTCCCAATAGGGTCGCTTCCCGCATTTTGGCACGTGCCATCTGCGGGAGGGACTCTATTGGGACTACGTTATTGTTCGGCGGCAATGATTTGTTCGCAATATGCCTTTAGTTGAGGAATTTCATCCGTGATAATTTCCCATGTGATTTCGGGATCGACAGTGCCGTAGCTATGCGCGACAATATTCCGCATAGCCTTGATTTGACGCCAAGGCACGGCGGGGTGCTGTTCACGGAATTCGTCTGTCAGCTTACCCACTAACTCACCGATCTGCAAAATACAAAGTGCGGCGGCATTGCGGTAAATGGGATCGTTCTGAAATGTCTCAGCGCTGTTGCCGAAGCGTTCAACAGTCTGCTCGATTTGCTGGCAGTAGACAACGATATGCTCCAGAGCACCGATGTTGCGGTCAAGAGGCTTCATACAGCAGCACCTCATCTTTCCGTATGGAGTCAAGAAAATGTGAATCAAGGCTGGTGGTGGGGACAAGATCTACCGGCACGCCAAGGGAGTCCTCTAAGTCGAGCAGAAGCCCTGCCAACTGAAAACCGCGGATATTTCCCTTGTCAATTCGCAGGTCAATATCACTGCTGTTTGTCATATCTCCGCGGGCATAGGAGCCGAACAGGTAGATGCGCTCCGCGCCATATTGCCTGGCAAGACGTGACACAATGGTCTTAATTTCGCTTAGAGTATATGTTTTCATCGAGGACACCTCCCATCAAAACGCCATTTTGTATGCATAGTATAACAAAATAAATATGAATTTACAAGGGAAGGAAGTATTGCAATTGAAAATCGGCTATATCCGTATATCCACCACCGACCAGAATATAGCACGGCAGGAGCTGCTGATGGAGCAACTTGGTGTAGATGAGGTTTACATTGACCGTATGAGCGGCAAGAATACCAACCGCCCAGAATTGCAGAAGATGATGGAATACGTCCGGCGGGGCGACACGGTGATCGTGGAGTCCATCAGCCGTTTTGCCCGCAATACCCGCGATTTGTTGGAACTGGTGGAAAAGTTGTCTGCCAAGGGCGTGGAGTTCGTCAGCAAGAAGGAGGCCATCGACACCACCACGCCTACCGGCAAGTTCATGCTGACAGTGTTCGGCGCGGTGGCAGAACTGGAACGGGAGTATATCCTCCAGCGCCAGCGGGAGGGCATTGCCATTGCCAAGGACAACGGCGTTTACAAAGGGCGCAAGCCCATTCAACCGCCGGAACTTGAGAAAGTCATGGTTAAGTGGCGGCGTGGGGAAATCACCGCTGCCGAGGCTATGCGGCAATTAGGGATGGGCAGGAGTACGTTTTATCGAAAAGTAAAGAGGCTGCCGCTATCGTGAGTTTGACTTTTGCCCCCTGCACGGATATGGTTCTACAAGACATGCATATTGACTATTCGTACCGAATATGATATATTTCAAAGCGCAAAGAGGTGATAACATGGAAAGACGATTGGCGCGGATCAACAGCAGTGCAGCCGGGGGAACGGCAGGTGCCGGTGCAAAAACGCATAAGGTCACGCTCCCATCCCGCTGGCTTCGAGCCATGGGCATTACCGATGAGGAGCGGGAGGTGGAGTTGACCTTTGACCAAAAGAGAATCGTAATCACAAAAGTCGTCACCATAGAGGAGTTTATCAGCGAAAAAAAAGCGCAGTCCCACTGCGTGAAAAAGCTGAAATTCTGGAATAGTAAGGCACTTTGTACGACCATCGCAGTGGATTTTACAGATCATACTTTCTGCGTAGAGAACCATACCAAGCAACTGGTGAAAACAGCATTTGGGAAGAACAGACTCCCTACGTGGACTGATTTGATGGCCTTTCTGGAGGAACGGTGTATTCCGCGACAGCGGGAGGGCATTCGAGAATATCTGGACGCCCTGGGATTGGATGAGTACGACCCGTGGGAGATCGTCAAACGCACACAGGGTCGCATGGCGGAGGATCAGCAGTGGATCGAGGTGACAGAATGAGTATACATTTCGTGACAAACGAGAGGATCGCCGAAACATCTTCAAAGGGTAATCAGGAAAAGTGGGTAGATGGCAACCGTTGGTACAAGCTGGATCAGTTTGGGTATGAGGCCTTGACGGAAACGATGATCTCGCAGCTGCTGGAATGCAGCAACTGCGAGCAGGACTACCCGTTTCACTTTACCCGCTATCAAATGGAACGAATCACTGCACATGGTGTCGAACGGACGGGATGCAGCAGCGAAAACTTCCTGCTGCCGGGGCAATCCATCATCACACTGAGCCATCTCTATAAGCGTGAAAGTGAGGTATCCCTCCGAAATCTTCTGGCACGGCAATCCAGCGATAAGAAGCGTATTGCCTATTTAGCCGAGGCTACGGCAGAGTTGACGGGCTTGGAGCTGTTCCCGCAATATCTGACGCTGCTGTTTGAGGTGGATGCGCTGTTTCTAAACGATGACCGTCATTTGAACAATATCGCGGTCTTGGAAAGTGGCGGTAAATATGACTATTGCCCCATCTTTGATAACGGTGCGGGCTTGCTTTCCAATATGCGGACAGCCCCCATGGACATTGAGCCGAAGGCCCTGATCGCGGCACAGCGTGCCCGTCCCTTCGGCACGACATTTAACCGGCAGGCAGGAGCAGTCCGGGCACTGTACGGTAAGCAGCTGTATTTGCCCAAGCTGTCGAGAGAAGATATCTTTGCGAAGCTGGAACCGATGCTGCAATACTATCCACAGCGGGATCGCGGAATTATCACGGATAGGGTGTGTACCACCATTCTGCTGCGGCAGAAGCAGCTTTGATGAACATGAGGAGATCACCATCCAGGTGATCTCCTCATACTTTTCAAGTGCGTTAGATCTGAAGCTGTACCTTGTATGTATGCTGCACTTTGTGGCCATTGGCCGTTCTATCCGCTCTCACAAAACTCATCGTTCGTATGGGACACTTGTTCTTGACCATCTGGCCGCCGACAGAGCCGGCCTCGCGGCTGGTCAGGTCGCCGTTATAGCCGTTCTTCAGGTTGACGCCCACCTCTTGCGGTGTGTATTCACCTCAAAGATTTGATGATTTTGACGGTGAAAAACCGGAGCATCGAAAAGAAAACGAAATACGACATAAAAAAGAAAATCAGGTCGGAACCACTCATTTACATTGTGAAAACAGAAAAACAATCTAAAATAGTGGGAGGGATACATGAATTGCGGAGCCAGGAGCGGCCGGCGTAATTGACGGTTGCGTTTTTTTGCAGCGGCAGATATAATAATGATAACAAAGGGTAAGGAGGTGTCGCTATGGGCACGCTGGCGCTTGACGAGATCAAAAGCGTTGTAAAAGAACTGCTGAAACGCTATCATGCGGAGTATGCGCTGCTGTTCGGTTCGTATGCGCGTGGCGAGGCCACGCCCGAGTCGGACATCGACATCGTTATTATAGGCGGGAAGAACTTCGTGCCCCGCAATATCTTTGCGCTGGCAGAGGACTTGCGCGAGATGACCGGACGCGATGCCGATGTGTTTGAGATACGGGAGGTCAATACGGGAACCCCCTTCTACGAATCTGTGATGAAGGAGGGGATCCGCATCGCATGAAAAAATCGGATATGGAACGGCTGAAAAAGATCGTGTCCCTGTGGGAGGCGCTGAGCGGCGAAATTATGCAGCGCGGCATCACGCGGGAACTGCTGCTGACCGAACAGTTTTCCCAGTGGGCGGTGACTACGCCGATCTACAACATTGGTGAACAGGTCTATCAGCTTTCACCGGAGTTCAAAAAGGAACATCCAGACATTCCGTGGAGCGTTGTCTCCGGGCTGCGGCATCGGTTGGTGCATGATTATGACGGTATCAACTGGTCGCTGATCGCGGATGTGATCTTCGACGATATGGAGCCATTCGTGATGGAGGTCAGAGATATACTGAGGAACCGGTTTGATTTGCGGAACGAATAAGCTGCTGACCATTCTGGAAGCCGCAGATGAAATGAATATGATGAAGAAAGCACTTCCTATCTGTAAGGACAGATGGGGAGTGCTTTCCTTATGCAACAACGTAAAAGACTGTGGCGTAGCGTGGGTACATACTGTTCAGGTATGCATTTATCCGTACTTAGTGGGCGTGTATAACAGCTATAAGTTACTTGTTCTTAGAGGTTGGTTGCACACTAGTCCCTTTGTTGGGAGGTTTTGAAGAGATTTTTGTTGTCGGTTGATAGCCCTCTTTAATACTTTTCATCGGCTCATGAGAGCGTTTTGGTTGATAACCATCATGGTGGATATTTTTACTTTCCATAGTTACCTCCTGTAAAAAATTCGATACATTTAATGGATTCTCCTAAAATAAGAACCCCCTCGTTACCATCGATGTGGTGCCATACACTTTGTTCATTTATGGTATATACATCTTCAAGATAAAGGTCACGTTTGTCGATATCCGATGAAGCAAACGATTTCGTGGCATATCTGCCGGAAATCATCTCACCACTCATCAAAGTAACTATTACCCAGCAGGATTGTTGTTTCGAGAAACAAAAATCCCATGCGGTAGGGCACGGATGAATTGGTTTCAATTCCAATTTCGATAGAAAATTCATAATCCAACCCTTTTGCAGGATATAGCCAATTACTGTGCCAAAGATGGCAGAACCAATAAGAGTTATTAGGAGGAGAAGAATCCAGTGCCATATGGATTGGGCAGATATCTTTGTCAAGACAAGGACGTAGGCCCAACTCCAGACCGCGCAGTTCAAAACACTAAAGAAGAAACAAAACAAGTAAAAGGTGGCATCGTTATGGCGTCTGGGCGGTATTATACAATCTAGTATACTTTTAATAATATACCCAGGCAACAAGAATATGCCTGTATAGAAAACAACATTAAAGTTTTCGAGAACCATTTACATCCCTCTTTCGGTTCGCAAAGGAAATACTTTCTTTGGCTAAAAGTATACGCCGTTTTGTATTTGTTCGCAACAATTATTTGCTCACTTTACTAAAAAACGACAGGAGGTGCTTTTGTGTCCGGCGTGTTTGATTACTACTACGGCGAGGAGAGTGAAAGCTGCTCCTTTTACCGCATCCCGCGGCTGCTCATCGTGGGAGAACGGTTCTCCGGCCTGTCCACAGATGCCAAGCTGCTCTATGGCCTAATGCTGGACAGGATGAACCTGTCGGCACGGAACGGCTGGTATGATGATGCAGGCCGCGTCTACATCTACTACACGCTGGAGGAAATACAGGAGAGCATGAGCTGCGGTCACGGCAAGGCTGTGCGGCTGCTGGCGGAACTGGATACCGGCAAAGGCATCGGCCTTATCGAGCGAACCAAGCAGGGGCAGGGCAGACCGGCGCGCATCTACGTCAAGCGCTACACCACGCGGGAGATATCCGCGCCGCCCGCTGTACCGCCTGACTTCCCAAATACGGAAGTCCAGACTTCCGAAAATGGGAAGTCAAGAGTTCCCAAAAACGGAAGTGCAGACTTCCCAAAAGAGGACGCGAATTATAAAGATATAAACCAAACGGATATGAGCCAGCTTTATCCATCCCCACCTCCTTCACTGGCAGGCAGCTGGTGGGAGAGGAAAAAGGCGGCGGAAGAAGTACGCACCTGCGTTGCGTATGACCAGCTGTGCCGCCGCTATGACCGCGAGAGCGTGGATGAACTGATCGCCGCCATCACCGATGTGCTGTGCAGCACCCGCCCCACGCTCCGCATCGGCGGTGAACTGCTGCCCACCCAGCAGGTGCAGGAGCGTTTCCGACAGCTGGAG
>OHEO01000656.1_pt1 | contig 15018 bp, 10 predicted proteins | sample 1567311 | NCBI WGS metagenome assembly OHEO01 (sample SAMEA3879602, study PRJEB24766) | human gut metagenome | biome: human-associated habitat; feature: feces | place: USA | collected 1985/1987
ATCGGCCGTATAAATTTGTTTAAAAACACCGGAAAATGAAGTTTTAATAAAAGAACGTATATCCATCTCGTCATCGATAATGAGAATAGAATAATCTTGGAGAGGAAAATCTTTTTCGGGAACGGTTGTCTCCGGCATATCGGTTGCATATCCTATATCGTTCAAATACATACCCGGAGCACATGCGACATCTTCGTCGTTATATGCCAACGGTAACTCAAACCAAAACGTGGCCCCTTTGTCCTCGTTATTGTATGCGCCTATTTCCCCGCCATGCAATACCAGCAGAGTCTTAGAATAAGACAGACCTATACCGCTGCCGCTCAACCGGTGATCGCCCTGATAGAACCGAGTGAATAAATGGGATAGGTCACTCTCGTTCAATCCTATTCCGTGATCCTTGACAGAAATGCGCACACAACTTTCTCTACGTTCGGTGATGACCGTTACCACGGTTCCTTCCTCACTGAATTTAAATGCATTCATCAACAGGTTGGACAATACGATCTCGCATTTCTCCCTATCGAAAGATATTTTATCTATCGTCTCGTCGGGATTGAAAAGAAGCATTATTTTCTTGGACTCGAACTCTTCCGAAAAATCCCCGATGACAGCCCTTACCCACTCATTCAATGAATAAGGAGCCAAATGCAATGCTTCATATCCCACCTCCATACGCCGCATATCGAGTACCATATTGATGATATTGCGCATACGACGGGCCTGTTTGAAAATCTGCATTAACTGTGCTTTCAGCGTATCATCGACAGTGCCGCTCTTTAAAAGTCGCTTTAACGGAGCATAAATCAAAGTTAAAGGTGTTCGAAGTTCATGACTAACGTTGATCAAGAACCTTACCTTATCTTCATACACTTTACGTTCCCTCTCTTTCATTTCGAGTTGCAACCGGGAATTTTTTCTTTTTACAGTGTAACTTATCATCAAATAGCACAAACCGGCCGCTACAATCACCACGAGAGCGATAAACCAAAACGATTTCCACCACGGTGGAACAACCTCTATCTGTAATATGCACCGGGATTGGCTCCAACCGCCGTCTTCCGTACTACACGAAGCCATTACCCTATATGTACCTGCCGGCAAAGTATATAAAGTCAGAGTATGGTCGTAAGTTTCTATTTCCGATCGACCGAGGCCTTCGATGTTGAACCGGAACATCTTCTTCCTGAAAATATCCTTCTCCCGTACCATCGTCTTCAAAGTGAGCGAAGTATAATTCCATGCAACACGCAAGCTCCGGTCTGTATCGCCCATTTTGTTCATCACCGATTTTCCATCGAGAACAACATCAGACAACTCGACCGACGAAGGAGAGAGGGAATTGTACTCCTTGTATATTTCCCGATCGATATGTAAAAGTCCGGTTACACCGCCCATATAAATGTGAGCTCCGTCCCGAGTTACCAAAGTAGATTTATGCAAATATTCGTTAGGTATAGCGCCGTCGGATTCGCCGTAAATAAAAAATTTATCCTCGCCTATGGAATATCGGAAAAGCAGACCGTCGGCGCCTAACCACAGATATTGATTGGCATAGGCAACCGAAGTCACCTCCCTAAACATATTTGTTTTTATTTCGTTCAACGCCCGGGTATTCACATCGTAGTGGAACAGCCCTTTGTCGGTCCCTATCCAAAAGTTTCCTTCGTCGTCCCTACAAGCCGCATTGATGACCGCTTTTGAACCGAAAGCAAGGAGACACACCGCAGCATTCTTCGCATGGTCGAGCCGCAAGATATAATTGCGGCCAAAAAGATAGGTAATATCCTTATCGGAATAAAACCGCTGAACCGTACCGTAATACCGAGACGAATCGGCAACATGCGCAATGGTAAAAGAGCCCGTCGATTTATCATAAGTATATATCTTGTCCGCAAATAAATGGATTTTATCGGTATCGAAATAATCGACATTGACCGATATGCCCGAATGTATAATCTCCTCGTTACGCCTATCGTTCAATAAAGTAAAAGGCCTTAAATTACCCGTACGTTTATCGAACAAATATAACCCTTTGGAAAAAAAATACATCAATAATTCTCGCTCGTTATAACGGGTTATCGAGGCAACTTTATATCCGTAAGTATTGGGATAGTGGGTAAATCTATTGCTCTTCGGCTCCAAACGGTTCAGTCCTCCGCCATCGGTCCCGACCCAGATAATTCCGTCCTCATCTTCATATAAGCACAATGCCGTTTTATCGCTCATGCCGTAATGATTGCCCGGAGAAACATCGCGATACGTTCTCATATGTACCTCTTTGATGCCGAATAATCCACCTCGTATCGTTCCGGCCCACATATTGTCGTCCCTGTCCTTATATAAACAAAATACCGAACTATACGGAAATGAATAGATATTGCCGGGCGTATATCGAATATTGGAAAAAGTCTCGTCTTTCAAGTTCAAGATACTGATTCCACCGCCATCGGTAGCCAGCCATAAAGAACCGTCCCGCTCTTCTATATCGAGAATCACATTATTGGTTAGATCTGAGTTCGACACATCGTAATGCTTTTGTTTTCTACCGCCGTCGATATACCGGTCGAGCCCCTTGCCATAGGGCGAAATCCACAAATCTCCCTGGGTATCGACTTTGACCGACATAATCTCTTTCTCCTTACAGAACGTCGGTCGTTCTATTTCCCCTGTACGGCAGTCCAATAGCCACAATCCGTTCCATCTCGACGATAATACCCAGCAATGCTCCGACCACGGTATCATGTGATTGAAAAACGCGTATGACTTATCTTTCCACCGAACAGGAACCGTATCCATGACAGCCCGGTGATAATCCCATCGGTATATTACTCCCCTTCCTCCCAAAAAAAGAGCATCGTCAGTCAACAAATAAGAATGAGCCTGCAAAGCCTTCTGCCTCCAAAGAACAGTCTTGAAATCGTCGCTTTCCCGCTGATAAACACATACACCCTTATCGGTCGAAATCCAAATATTATGACGGGCATCCTCAACAATGAAATGAACTAAATTGCCCGGTAAAGAAGCGGCTGAATCGGGAACAGACGAATAATTCTTGAACTCGTGATAATCGAAACGACTTATCCCCGACTTCGTCCCGACCCACAGAAAACCATCGTGGTCGAGCATGATAGAACGCACAAAATTTTGAGAAAGCCCATCTTGTTGGGATAATTGTTTGAAATAAAAATTGGGAGCCGCTTCGACAATAACTGTCTCACACGCTATAATACCTGCGATTAATAAGAGATAAATATAAAGCAAGCGTCTTCTCATACAAAACAAAAATTCAAAAATAAAATACGGCGACAGCGAGTTTCCTCAATGGTTTTATCACCCCGATTCCGATATCCTAAATATCTCTTCCCGGTGTCGGTTAGATTAACCTCTGTAATCTAAATAACTAGCCATATACAAATATATTCCTCTCTCTCTAAATTTCAAAAACGATTTCATAGAATGATATCAATCAAAAACAAAATTATGAAAATCTTGATGTCTTTCGATATATTTTCACGAGAATTTCCATACCACATTCGGAATAATGAATTTTAAAGCAAACAGAAATTCTATCCTATTCCCAAAGAAATAAAAGAATTACAATTCTCTTAAAAAGTTCAAATAAGTCTCTATACCGATAAAATCTCGCCGATAAATCACATTATCGCTTTGCCCGACAAATAGAAAAATATGTATCTTTGCATAAAATGCAGAAATAGCATCGGTTCAGTTTGGAAAACGAATCTATTCATTTCGTTCTGCATTTACTTTTCGCTATATTTGTAAATACATTTTTATTAGAAAACAGATGATTCCGGCAGAAATACAGCAAACCAAACAACGATTCGGCATTATAGGAAATGCTCCGGGTCTGATTCGAGCCATTACAAGAGCTCTACAAATCGCACCTATCGATTTGGCTGTGCTTATTACCGGAGAAAGCGGTGCGGGAAAAGAGTTCTTTCCACAGATTATACATGCCAACAGTTCCCGAAAGCATGGAAAATATATTGCCGTAAACTGCGGAGCGATACCCGAAGGAACCATAGATTCCGAATTGTTCGGGCATGAAAAAGGAGCTTTTACTGGCGCATTATCTGCACGAAAAGGTTATTTCGAAGAAGCCGACGGAGGAACAATTTTCTTGGACGAAGTCGGCGAATTACCCCTCACGACTCAGGCTCGATTATTGCGCGTACTCGAAAGCGGAGAATTTCTAAAAGTCGGTTCTTCCACTGTTTTGAAAACCAATGTAAGAATCGTCGCTGCGACCAACTTGGACATGGTAAAAGCCGTTTCGGAAGGAAAATTCAGGGAAGATTTGTATTACAGGCTCAGCACGATACACATCGAAATTCCCCCATTGAGAGAACGGTCTGAGGATATTCTCCTATTATTCCGTAAATTTTCTACGGACTTTGCGGAGCGTTACCGAATGCCCGTAATCCAGCTGACGGAAGATGCACGCACCGTACTGCTCAACTATCGTTGGCCGGGAAATGTAAGGCAGCTAAAAAATATCACCGAACAAATCTCTATTTTCGAAACGAACCGAGACGTAGACGGAGCAACGTTGCAAAACTATCTGCCCCAATATAATATCGAAAAATTACCGGCTCGCGCTACCTCGAACGAACAAGAGCACTCCTTCTTCGAGAAAGAAAGAAAAATGCTCTACAAGACACTGTTCGAAATGCAAAAAGAGCTGGCAGACCTACATGCGAAAGTAGAAGAACTGACTAGGGAGAAAATTCAAGGACAAACTTCTTACGCTCAAACACCCCAACCGGTTCCTGTCGCACAATCGATGGCTCTTACTCCTATCGTACCATCTGTTCCGGTACATGTCCCGTCCGCCAAACGAACGGCCATAGAAGACACCGTAGGAGAGATAATACCCAACGAACCCGAATATATCGAGGAACAACCTACGACACTCGAAGATACGGAAAAAGAGACCATCAAAAAAGCATTACTACGGAATCACGGAAAACGGAAAAAGACAGCCGAAGAATTAAAAATATCCGAAAGGACTCTTTATCGTAAAATTAAAGAATATAACTTAGAATAGAGCCGCACGACAATGAAACGTTTAACGACTATATTACTCGTCATACTGTCGTCATGCAGTATCTCTTATAAATTCAACGGAGCTTCGATCAATTACGAAACGACCAAGACCATCGGTAGCGAACTTTCCCATTAAAGCGGCATTGGTTTACCCTCCATTGGAAGAGTTGTTCACCAATTCATTGAAAAACGCTTATACCCGGCAAACGCGATTACAAATGGTTAGCAGCGGAGGAGACCTGCAATTGGAAGGAGAAATCACGAATTATGACCTCACCCCGCAAGCCGTAACAGAAAACGCATACGCATCGCAAACGCGCCTGACTATTTCTGTGAGGGTAAGATTCACCAACACCAAAGACCCTCAGTATGACATAGACCAAACATTCTCCGGGTATAAGGACTTTTCCAGCGACCGAATGTTAACCGATGTGCAAGATGAACTTATCCAACAAATCACAGACGAGCTGGTAGATCAAATTTTCAACGCGACGGTAGCCAACTGGTAACACTATGATAACCCGGGAACAAATACGAAACCTTCTAAACGGGATTGGCGATGAAACAATCTCGAAATCCGATGCCGACCAAATGGCCGCGGATTATCCCTATTTCAATATCCCGCAACTTCTCTATCTGAAATTCACACCAGGAGCCATGCCCGACGAGAAGCGCATACAACAGGCTCTGATTTACGCCAGTCCTCATGCGCACTTAGAGACCATTCTCGGAGTCGAAGGAGAATCTTTCGCCGACCTCTATCCGAAAGCTCCCCGAACCGACAGCACCATGCAGGCGATCGATCTGTTTTTGGGGACATATCGTAAAGAGCAAAAACGAGGCAATGAAGAAGAAAGCCTCGACCGAATTATTTCAGGCAATATACTCGCTCAATCGGACTATATAAGCAACCTGCAAAAAGAAGAACAGGCCGATTTAGCCGCAACGCCGGTTCACGAGCACGAGACAAATCCATCTCCTGCCGTTCTACCGGAAACAACCGGTCGCGATCAAGAGAATACAGAACAATCCGCCTCCTCCGAAAGCAGCAACGACGACACTTTCTTCACGGAAAGTTTAGCAAAAATCTATATCAAACAAAGACGATATGAGAAAGCATTGCAAATAATTAAAAAATTAAGTTTGAAATATCCAGAAAAAAATATTTACTTTGCAGACCAAATAAGATTTTTGGAAAAATTGATTATTAACATAAAAACAGAATAATAAAAAATGTCAGTAGTATTAACCGTTTTTATCATCTTGGCATCATTGCTGATGATAGGTATTGTATTGGTTCAGAAATCAAAAGGAGGAGGTCTTGCTTCTAACTTCGCATCATCGAATCAAATCATGGGAGTTCGGAAAACAACCGACTTTGTGGAAAAGGCGACATGGACCCTTGCTATTGTTATCATGGTTCTGAGCATAGCTACCGTATTCGTTTCTCACAACGGGCAGCAATCCTCCGTATCGGAAATTAAAGACATTGTAAATACCGAAGCACCGGCAGCTCTTCCCGGATTTGAAACGCCTGCTACCGGAAATAACGCAGCACCGGCACAAGAGGCTCCTGTTCAAGAAGCTCCTGCAAACTAAAATATGAAAAGACTTTTATAAATTTTCATATATCAAGCCCGAACGTAATGTGTTCGGGCATTTTTTTACATATCGAAATTTTACTTTTACCATGGACGACACAAAACCATTCTGGCATCTTTTCCGACATAACCGAAACGATGAAAAACCTTCGGAAATAGAAATCGAAGCAAAGCTCAAAGAGCAAATACAGGCACTTGTTCGTAACGGAATCTTTTTCGACTTTGAAAAAAGAAAAGCAGCCCCCGTACAATCTAAATTCGGGGGAAAACCGGCCTTACCGAAAAAATTCGAATGGCCTCACTACACCGATGAATACGGCGAACACATCGTTCTCCCGTTTTTCCTGCAACTATCTTGCGAAGAACTATCGGTTTACGACACAGACAATCTCCTTCCACACGAAGGCATGTTCTATCTCTTTTATGATCTCACGAATCAACCGTGGAGAAATAGTAAGGGAGCAAAACTATTATATACCCCCACTCCCATTTCTGAATTAGTACCGGCCGATTTCCCCGACAATCTCCCGGAAGAACACAGGCTTCCCGAAATGGCACTCAAATTCACAGCCCATGCTTGTGCTCCCGATTGGGAAGATTATGTCGGTATGACAGGCGATGACAACACCGCATATACCGATTGGGATATCATAGAACGAAAATTAGGGAAATGGGGATATCCCCACATGGAATCGGCCGGACGTATCTTGGGATACGCCTCACTCATTCAAAACGGTATAGCCGAAGCATGCGAATCGAGAGCGCAAGAGGAGAAACAACAGACATATAGCAAAAAGTCTGCCCGCGAATGGATTTTACTTCTGCAACTCAACTGTATCGAGGAAGAAGAGGTAGATATACCGTTCGGGGACTGCGGAAGCCTTTACTTTTATATCCGGCAACGAGACTTGGAAAGGCGAGATTTCAGTCAAATTCAATTCGAGCTGCAATGTTATTAGAAAATTCGGCTCAGTAAAAAATCAGGGGGTAAACATGAATTTTAGCGATGTCGTGCCGACAAGCACATTCCGGTTCCCTCGGCGAGTGGTTAAACAAGCTGCCGAATAGATTTTTGACAAAAATCAACCCCTCCTTTACTACTCGACACCCGCCCTATATCTTACTTGACAACAAACACCCTGTAAGGCTATGAGGCTCAGCAAGGAGGAGGGTGAAATCCACTTCGAACATTTTTAAACACCTCCCCTATGTGGCATCAGTCATAGGGGAAGTGTCCGAAGGACGGAGAGGTTAAAAAATATCTGCAACAAAGGAAACGTATCAAGGAAACTATCCGCCCTTCTCCTCCATGCGACAAAAAAATAAAAGAGACTACAAAAACAAAAGATGCTGAAAAGAGAGATTTGTGAGAAATACTTCATCGGTAAATAAAGAAATGATACATACCATTCCTCTTTTTTTGCTAATTTTGCGACAAAACCCACAGCGAACAAATGAATTACAAAGTCTTTGCTCCACACGACTGCCACACAGAAGTCGAACTGCCGGCATCCAAAAGTATCAGCAACAGGGCACTCGTCATAAACGCCCTGTGCGACGATTCGATACCGATAACCAACGTGTCCAACTGTGACGACACACGGGTCATGAAACAGGCTTTCGCGAGAAAAAACAGTTCGATCGATATACACGGAGCAGGAACAGCCATGCGATTTCTCACGGCCTACTATGCTCAAAAACGAGATTACGAATGTATCATATCGGGCTCCGAGAGAATGAAACAACGCCCCATAAAAATACTGGTCGATGCTCTACACACTTTGGGAGCGGATATCCGATACGTCGACAAAAAAGGATTCCCCCCTTTGCAAATTTTTGGGAAAGAACTAAGAGGCGGAGCGCTTTCTCTACCGGGTAATGTCAGCTCCCAATACATATCGGCGCTACTCATGATAGCACCTTATATGCAAAACGGATTGGAGCTGACCCTCACAGGCAAAATAGTTTCTACGCCTTATATCGAAATGACTCTCGAAATGATGTCTCATTTCGGTATAGAGACACACCGCTCCAACAATACCATACGAATTCCGGCCGGCCGATACTGCCCGAAGCAATTCCGAATAGAACCGGATTGGTCGGCGGCTTCCTATTGGTATGAAATCGCGGCGCTCGCACCCGAAGCTGAGATATTCCTGCCGAATCTCTCGAACAAAAGCCTTCAAGGTGATGCCCGCATAGCCGCACTCTTCGAACCTCTGGGTGTTTCCAGCCTGTTTTCTCAGGAAGGCATAAAACTAAGAAAATCGGACAAAACCATTTCATTATACGAACAGGATCTATCCGAGCAACCCGACTTGGCTCAAACCCTTGTCGTAACTTGCTGTTTAATAGGGCTTCCATTCAAATTCACAGGGCTGCAAACCCTTAAAATAAAGGAAACAGATCGCATATCCGCCCTACAAAACGAACTTATTAAATTAGGATATAAACTAATATCTTCGGATAAATCACTCGAATGGGACGGAGAATCTATCACTCCGAAGGTTGCACCGGTCATAGAAACCTACGACGATCATCGCATGGCTATGGCATTTGCCCCAGCCTCGTTTCTCTTCCCGGGAATAAAGATTAAAGACATTTCGGTAGTGGATAAATCATACCCCAACTATTGGAAAGACCTCTGTAAAGCGGGCTTCTCGCTTGAAAAGGACGAAAAAGAAGGAACACGATTATGATTATACTCATCTCAGCCATCATACTTTTAGGTATTGTTACTTACTATTTCCATCGACGGGATTTAAAAAAACAGGTTGAAAAAACTAATAAAATAGCTCAAACCAAAATTCAGGAACCTCCGCAAGAATGTTGCGGACGGCATCTCGTTTGCGAACGAGACAGCCTGCTCGCCGGAGTAAGCAAAACAATAGAATACTACGACGACGAAGAGCTCGATGCTTGGAAAGGAATCGACCCCGACAGCTATACACCCGAACAAATAGAACTCTTTCGGGAAATTTTCTATACGCTACGACCGGAAGATGTGCCGGGGTGGGTACGCAGTTTGCAATTACGGCAAATCGACGTCCCCGATTCACTGCGAGACGAAATATTGCTCGTTGTCAATGAACAAAGAACGATCGACAAATAATTGCTTATGATAGACATTCTCAATTATACATTCTTTCAAAATGCTTTGTGGGCGATACTACTCATTTCCATAACAAGTGCCATCATCGGCACATACATCGTCGCACGCCGCATGCTATTTATTACCGGGGGCATAACCCATGCATCTTTCGGCATCAATCCCACGCTTTCGGCTCTTGTTTTCGCTATCCTTTCAGCATTGGGAGTCGAATGGCTGTCTCGGGGCAAATCGGTTCGTGAAGACTCTGCCATAGCGGTCGTATGGGCGTTAGGCATGGCAATCGGAATCATTTTTATTTTCATGACACCCGGCTACACACCGGGGCTCACGGAATTTCTTTTCGGAAACATTCTCACCATCACCCGCACGGATATATTCATCTTTGCGGCCTTTGCCTCATTATTGATTTTCTACACCGAGTTGCAATACAAGACCATCGTATATACGGCTTTCGATGCCGACTTTGCCCACACCCGCGGTATCAAGACACGCCTCGTCAACTACATCATGACATTTTTTGTGGCGACCGCCGTGGTTCTTACCATTCGTCTAGTCGGTATCATGCTCCTCATCTCCATACTCTCTTTACCGCAAATGATCGCCGAACTTTTCTGTCACAAATTCCGAAATATCGTTTGGCTGTCGGGAGCAATCAATCTCCTCTGCGGCATAGGAGGACTATTACTCTCCTATTGGCTCGACGTCCCTGCGGGAGCAACCATCGTATTTACCTTGATAATCGCCTATTTTGTTGTAAAAATTATAGCTTCCTACCTACATTCTGCAACCGGTAAAAAGCAATAAAACAGGAAAAATTCAGTTTAAAAAATGGAGCATTATCCCTATAACATCGATTGAAAAAAAGAATACTACATACTATCGGTTTATTTATTGTTCTTACACTCGTATCTTGTTCCACGAAAAAGAATACGGCGGTGACACGTTTTTACCATAGCTTTACCACCCGCTACAACGTCTATTTCAACGGAATAGAAAATTACAAAGAACAACTCAAAGAGATGGAAGAAGGATACGAGGATAATTTCACGGACCTCCTGCTCATGCATCCGGCACAAGCCTATGCAAACCCCAAAGACCCGCAACCATCGGGAAGTTTCGATCGGACTATCGAGAAATGCCAGAAAGCCATACAGTTGCATTCCATTAAGAAAAGGCCGAAAAGAAATTCTAAAAAAATGAGCGACCCCAAATACCGGGAGTATATGAAACGGGACGAATACAACCCGTTTATTCACAACGCATGGAGGCTTATGGGAAAAGCACAATACTACAAAGGCGATTTCCTCGGAGCCGCCGCGACCTTCCTTTATATATCCCGCCATTTCACTTGGATGCCCGATTTGGTAGCAGAGTCGCGCATTTGGCAAGCTCGGTGCTACATTGCTATGGGCTGGTTGTACGAAGCGGAAGATATCCTGCTCAAAATCAACAACGAGAAATTGCCCGAATCCCAAAACAACTGGTTTGCGACAGTCAATGCCGATTACCTTGTTCACAAAGGAGAATACGAAAAAGCCATTCCTTTTCTCGAAACGGCCATTAAGTCTGCTTCGAGCAAACAACAACGCATCCGAATGACATTCCTGCTGGCGCAACTCTATGTAGCCACACAAAATCCCACGAAAGCATACCAGACATACGGAAAAGTCATCGGCATGAACCCACCCTATCGAACCGAATTCAATGCTCGGATCAAACAAACCGAAGTCTATTCGGGGAAAGATATTTCGAAAGAGGTGAAGAAACTCACCCGTATGGCTTCCCGGGATCGTAACAAAGAATATCTCGATCAAATATACTACGCCATCGGCAATCTCTACCTGTCCCGCAAAGACACGCTCAAAGCGATGGAAAACTACCGCTTGGCAAACCAGAAGAGCACTCGCAACGGCATAGAAAAAGCCATCTGCCAAATCACGCTCGGCAATCTCTATTTCGAAAGAAGAGAGTATGTCGATGCCCAACCGTGCTATGCCGAAGCCATTCCCCAACTGAAAGAAGACTATCCCCAATACGACCTGCTCTCCCGACGATCGTCCGTCCTCGACGAGCTGGTTGTCTATGCACAAAATGTCGAGCTGCAAGACAGTTTGCAAAACTTGGCGGCCATGAGTGAAGACGACCGGAACAAAGCCATACAAAAAATCATCGACGACCTCATCAAAAAAGAAAAAGAAGAGGCCGAAGCACAACAGCGAGAAGAATATCTCGCCCAACAACAAGGCCCTCAGTTCAACAACGACAACTCGGCCAAACAAAATACGACGATTCTCTCTGGGGACAAATCATGGTACTTCTATAACAAGCCTATGGTTTCTGCCGGTAAAACCGAATTCCAACGGATTTGGGGTAGCCGAAAACTCGAAGACGACTGGCGTCGTCGCAACAAATCGGGATTCTCCATGAGCGACTTTGCCGAACAATCGGGAAACAGTGAAAACGAAGATTTGGCCGACAATTCTCTCCCCGATGAAGAAAACCCCGACAGCATACAATCCGACGCGGCCGACGATCCCCATAAACCCGAATTCTACCTCAAACAAATACCTATGACACCGGAGGCAATGGAAACATCGAACGAAGTCGTTGCCGAAGGCTTGTTCAACATGGGTATTATCCTCAAAAACAAACTCGAAGACTACCCGGCGGCCATCGCCAACTTCAACTTATTGGAAGAGCGGTTCCCCGAGAACCCCTACCGGCTCGACGTATACTATAACATGTACCTCATGTACATGCGTAACGGAGATGTCGTCACCGCAGGGATATACCGGGATAAGATTCGTTCTGTATTCCCCGAAAGCCCCTATGCGCAAGCTATGGCCGATCCGCATTATTTGGATAATCTGCGACGCATGAGCGCCGTTCAAGATTCTATTTACGAAGCCACCTATGCCGCTTATCTCGAAAACGACAACAGAACGGTACACGGGAACACGACTTTCATGAAAGAAAAATATCCGCTCTCGCCGCTTATGCCCAAATTCCTTTTCCTCGATGCGCTGGCCTACATCGGTGACAAACAGTACGACCATTTCAAAGCGGGCTTGAAAGATCTGCTCGAACGTTACCCGCAAGCCGACGTTTCGCCTATGGCGACCACAATGCTCAAAGGAGTCGCTCAGGGACGTCAGGTTGCCGAAGGCAGCGGGAACATGCGGGGAATGATTTGGAAGGCACGGCTCACCAACGATACGACGACGTTGGCGAACGATACCGCTCAGGCAACGTTCACACAAGACCTGAATGCACCGCACGTGCTACTTCTGGTCTATGCGACCGACAGCGTGTCGTCCAATCAATTACTCTTCGACGTGGCGAAACACAACTTCACCAGCTTCGTCATTAAAGATTTCGACCTCGAAATAATGACCTTTAACGAAATAAGTATGTTAGTTGTCAAAGGATTTAATAACTTTGACGAGTTATCCCACTATCGTCGGGTTCTCGATAACAGCGAAACATTCCGTTATCCGCCGGGAGTAAGACCCGTAATGATCAGCGAGGATAACTTCAAGAAACTGCTCAAAGGATACAGTTTCGAAGACTATTTCTTATTCCTTGAAAACAATCCTCAACCGACAGAGCCTTATGAAAAACGGTAAAATACTTTGGGCCGACGATGAAATCGATTTACTGAAACCGCATATCCTCTTTCTACAACAAAAAGGATATGAAGTCACAACTGTATCGAATGGACGAGATGCGCTTGAAAAAGCTGCTCATGAGACCTTCGACCTCATTATCCTCGACGAAAACATGCCGGGATTGAGCGGGCTCGATACCCTCGGCCAGATCAAGATGGAAAATCCCGAGATTCCCGTCGTCATGATCACCAAGAGCGAAGAAGAAAACATCATGAACCAAGCCATCGGAAACAAAATATCCGATTACCTCATCAAGCCGGTCAATCCCAATCAGATTCTCCTCTCCATAAAGAAAAATCTCCACCACAAAGAGATCATCTTGGAAAAGACATCGAGCGACTATCGACAGGAGTTCCAACACATTAGTAGCCAGATAAACGACTCCTATTCTTGGAACGACTGGTTCGAAGTTTACAAAAAGCTCGTGTTCTGGGAATTGGAACTCACACAAGCCGAAAGCGATATGGACGAACTGCTCACCATGCAGAAGACCGAAGCCAACAGCGCTTTCGCCAAATTCGTCAAGAAAAACTACGAAAAGTGGATTACCGGAGGCGAGCACCCCTTGATGAGCCATGAACTTTTCAAAACCAAAGTCTTCCCCCTCATCGACAACGGGGAGAAAGTATTTTTCATACTCATCGACAATTTCCGTTTCGACCAATGGAGAGTGATCAAGCCTCTGCTCAACGAATACTTTACGGCCGAGGAAGACCTCTATTTCAGTATCCTGCCCACAGCCACGCAATATGCCCGAAACGCTATCTTCTCCGGTTTGATGCCCAATCAGATAGCCCGCATGTTCCCCGACCTATGGGTAGACGAGGACGAAGAGGAAGGCAAAAACCTGAACGAGGCTCCCCTCATTCAGACTTTGCTCGACCGGTTCCGCAAACGATATACATTCTCTTACAATAAAATCAACGAATCGGCATTCGGCGAAAGACTCATTCAAAACTTCCCGCAAATCGAGAATAACCAACTCAATGTCTGCGTGCTCAATTTCGTCGATATGCTTTCCCATGCCCGCACCGAATCCAAAATGATTCGTGAGCTCGCATCCTCGGAGGCCGCATACCGCTCCATTACCGAGTCTTGGTTCCGCCACTCGTCGGCACTCGACCTCTTCCGCAAAATCGCCGAAAAAGATTTTAAAATCATTCTCACCACCGATCACGGGACGGTACACGTCAATAACCCCATCAAAGTAATCGGCGATAAAAACACCAATACCAATCTACGGTATAAAGTAGGGAAATCGCTCAGCTACAACCCCAAGCAGGTATATGAAATCAAAACGCCCGAACGATACGGACTGCCGTCGCCAAACGTCAGCTCCACCTACATATTCGCCACGAACCACGACTTCTTTGCATACCCCAATAATTACAACTACTACGTAGGGTACTATAAAGATACGTTCCAACACGGAGGCATCTCTATGGAAGAAATGATGATTCCCTTGATAACACTCACGAAAAAATAAAAACTCATGCACACGCTTACGATAAAAAATCTTGACCAAATACAAGAAACAGCCCGACAATTCATTAAGCTCATGGGTGAC
>OHEO01000669.1_pt1 | contig 14721 bp, 5 predicted proteins | sample 1567311 | NCBI WGS metagenome assembly OHEO01 (sample SAMEA3879602, study PRJEB24766) | human gut metagenome | biome: human-associated habitat; feature: feces | place: USA | collected 1985/1987
TGTGTATTGTCTGTATCCGCTGCCATAGCTTTTGCTACACGAAGCTTGTCTCTCACATTGCCGGATAGATACTCATCTGCTGTCTCCCAGCCGATATCGGGATTATTCTCGTTGTAGCGGTCGGGATTTAGGAAAACCAGTCCGTCCAGCTCTTCCACAAGGACTGCCCTTCTAAGCTCTGCTAATGCATCATCACTTAGCGTTATCTCATCCACTGTCTGTCCGGACTTTTCTGCAAGCTCTTCCTGATGATTCAAACGGAACAAGAGGTAAGTTCTTGCGGCATCGGCTGAACCGTTACCCTGTGTTGCGTGTGACCAGTCAATAACATACGGTGTACCCGACTCGTCAATGATAACATTACTCGGGTTGAAATCGCCGTGACAAACCTTTGTGTGGTTCGGCATACCGTTAAGACGGGTTTCAAGCTCATATCTTGTTGTTGCGTCAAGGTCGGTTTCGCTGATTTTGCGTTTCATCTTATCCTTGAGTTTGTTAAGCAACGGTGCTTTTTGGCTGAGGATTTTAACCTGAATGTCAACAAAGAGATTGAGGTATTCGTCCTCTTTTTCGGGATGCTCTGCCATAAGCTCCGCAAGAGTTTTGCCCTCGATGAAGGTGGAGATAATTGCCCATTTTCCGTCAATCTTTGTAACCTCTTCAATTTTCGGAATATTGAGTCCTGTTTCCTCAACTCTTGCCTGATTAAGAGCCTCGTTAAGAATATCTGATTTCGGATAACACTCGTCAAAAACTTTGGTTGCAAGCGCACCGTCTTTATAAACTACCTTGTTCTCTCTTTTTGCAAGAACTGTATCTAATTTCATAATAAAGCCCCTTTCGCTTTAAAATATTAAAAATTCATCAAGCAATCTTTCATTGCTTCGGTTATATTATACAACAATTTCAGGGGTTAGTATAGTGTAAAAATAACAAAATAATTTTAATTTTCTTTGTGCACTTAGCAAATACAAATAAAATATTTTTTACCTTTCAAACAAAAAGAGCAAGATATTTTATGCGAAGTGCATAAAAATTTGTTAAACTTTTAACTAAATATTTGTGAAATTTTTAACATTCTTTTGTGCATTGTGCATAATAGTTTGTAATATTAAAAGCACATTACGCCCGAGCGGAAGTTTATTTAAATTGAAAGTTGAAAATGGAAAATGGAAAATTGCGGTCGGGCAGACAGTCTGTAATGTAAAAAAGCATATTATGCCCGAGCGTAGCATTGTAATTATTCGCACAATCCTGTAGGGGCGTTCATTGGACGCCCGCAAGTAATGGCAGATATCATTTATTGAAAACAAATTTTATAAATGTCACAAAATCATTGATGTTTTGTAAGGGAGAACCGTGTTCTCCCTTTCGTGTGCAACGCACACGATTGCAAGCAATGCGTGCAAATTTGAACACACAGTTTTAATCACATCAAAAAATATATGTATAAACATAAATATTCATCAAGTCTGGCGCCCAATGAGCGCCCCTACTGGTACATTTATATAATTTGTTTTAACATATAATTTGTATATGTTCGTTTTGGTTTTGCAACCAAAACGATTGGCGAACACGGTTCGCCGCTACAGTATTACAAACACATTGCAACATTATTCATATACAACAAAACACCCTGCCACGGGGGCAGGGTGTTTTATAATTATGCATTACGAGATAGATTAAACAGTCTCGCTGTTGTTGCCATAGTAAGCATTGAGGTACATCTGCTTGATTTCCTTGAAGAGCGGATATCTTGGGTTTGCACCTGTGCACTGGTCATCAAATGCCTGCTCTGTCATAGCGTCAAGACGGTTGAGGAAGTCCTCTTCGTCCGGAACATAATCCTTGATAGAGTTCTTGATGCCAACTCTTGCCTTGAGGTCGTTAACAGCCTTGATAAGGTTTTCAACGCTCTCTGTATCGTTCTTGCCGCCGAGACCGAGGTAACGAGCTACTTCAGCATAACGAGCAAGTGTGTGCGGGTGATCATACTGTGGGAATGTACCCATCTTAGCAGGAACTTCTGCTGAGTTGAATCTGATTACCTGCTCAAGCATAAGTGCGTTAGCAATACCGTGCGGTACATGATGGAAAGCACCGAGCTTATGAGCCATTGAGTGACAAACACCGAGGAATGCGTTAGCGAATGCCATACCTGCCATTGTAGCAGCGTGAGCAACCTTCTCACGAGCAACAGGCTCGTTCATACCGTTGTCATAGCAAGCAGGGAGATACTCGAAGATAAGCTTGAGTGAACGGAGTGCAAGACCGTCTGTGAAATCTGTAGCCATCATTGAAGCATAAGCCTCAAGTGCGTGAGAAACAGCATCGATACCTGATGCAGCTGTAAGTCCCTTAGGACCGCTCATCATGTTGTTAGCATCAACGATTGCCATTTTAGGCATAAGCTGATAGTCAGCAAGCGGATACTTAACGCCTGTATTCTGGTCTGTGATAACTGCGAAAGGAGTAACCTCAGAACCTGTACCTGATGATGTTGGGATAGCAATGAAGTATGCCTTCTCACCCATCTTCGGGAATGTGTAAACTCTCTTACGGATATCGCAGAAACGCATAGCCATATCCTGGAAGTCAACTTCCGGATGCTCATAGAGAACCCACATAATCTTGCCGGCATCCATTGCTGAACCACCGCCGAGTGCGATAATGCAGTCAGGCTCAAACTTACGCATAGCCTCTGCACCCTTCTGAGCTGAAATAAGTGATGGGTCAGGCTCAACATCTGCGAATGTTGTATATGTGATGCCCATTTCATCAAGCTTGTCTGTGATTGGCTTTGTGTAGCCATTCTTATAAAGGAATGAGTCAGTAACGATGAATGCTCTCTTCTTACCCATTACATCCTTGAGTTCCTGAAGAGCTACAGGCATACAGCCCCTCTTGATATAAACCTTTTCAGGTGCTCTGAACCAAAGCATATTTTCTCTCCTCTCGGCAACTGTCTTAATATTGATAAGGTGCTTGCAACCAACATTCTCAGAAACAGAGTTGCCGCCCCATGAACCACAGCCGAGTGTGAGTGAAGGAGTAAGCTTGAAGTTGTAAAGGTCACCGATACCGCCCTGTGAAGAAGGTGTGTTAACAAGGATACGGCAAGTTTTCATTCTTGATGCGAACTCGTCAATCTTTGCTCTTTCGTTTACAGCGTCAACATAAAGTGAAGATGTGTGACCGTAACCGCCGTCAGCAATAAGATGCTCAGCCTTTGCAATAGCATCTTCAAAATCTTCAGCCTTGTACATAGCGAGTACAGGAGAAAGCTTCTCGTGAGCAAACTCTTCGCTGATGTCAACTGATTCTACCTCACCGATAAGAACCTTTGTTTCCTCAGGAATTGTTACACCTGCAAGAGCTGCGATTGTAACAGGCTTCTGACCAACAATCTTAGCGTTAAGAGCGCCGTTGATGATGATAGTCTTTCTAACCTTCTCTGTCTCTTCCTCGTTAAGGAAGTAGCAGCCACGAGCCTTGAATTCCTTCTTAACTTTGCTGTAAATCTTCTTTTCAACGATAACAGACTGCTCTGAAGCACAGATCATACCGTTATCAAATGTCTTTGAGTGGATAATTGAGTTAACTGCGAGTAAAATGTCAGCTGTTTCATCAATGATAGCAGGTGTGTTACCGGCGCCAACACCGAGTGCAGGCTTACCTGATGAATAAGCAGCCTTAACCATGCCGGGGCCGCCTGTTGCGAGGATGCAGTCAGCTTCCTGCATAAGTGTGTTTGTGAGTTCGAGCGAGGGAATATCAATCCAGCTGATGATACCCTCCGGAGCGCCTGCCTTAACAGCAGCTTCAAGAACAACCTTGGCAGCCTCAATTGTGCTCTTCTTAGCACGGGGATGCGGGCTGATGATGATACCATTTCTTGTCTTAAGACAAACGAGTGTCTTGAAGATAGCGGTTGAAGTTGGGTTTGTTGTAGGAATAACGGCAGCGATTACACCGATTGGCTCAGCAATCTTCTTAATGCCGTAAGCCTTGTCTTCCTCAAGAACGCCGCAAGTCTTAACATTTCTGTAAGCATTGTAAATATACTCAGATGCGAAGTGGTTCTTGATAACCTTATCTTCTGCAACGCCCATGCCTGTTTCTTCAACAGCCATCTTAGCGAGCGGAATTCTCATCTGGTTAGCAGCAGTAGCGGCAGCAAGAAAAATCTTGTCAACCTGCTCCTGTGTGTAGGTAGCAAAAATTTTCTGAGCTTCTCTTACTCTTGCAAGGGCAGCTTCAAAGCTTTCTGCGTTATCTACGATAGGATACTCTTTTGTACTCATTTAATCTACCTCTTATCTTGCATAATTATATTAGATTCAGCAAAGCTGAAAATGATATCAAATTAATTTGCCTCAATTACTCGGCTTTCTCGGCAGCCTTACCGCTTGCCTTTGTTGCCTTTGTTGAAGAACTGCCTAAGTCAGCCTTGAATTTAAGGTTGTTTTTCTTAGCATAGTTCTGGGCATATGAACCGCTTGCTCCGTGGATTGTAACTTCCTTACTGCATTCTGCGAATACATTGTCGGGAATACTTGTAATACAAGCCGGAATTGTAATGTCTGTAAGCTCACGCGACTGATAAAAAGCAAATTCATCAATCTTTGTAAGTTTACCGCTGTCGGGAAGGACAACATTGTTAAGTGCCGCACCCGAAAAAGCTCTCGGTCCGATTTCTTTGAGTGTACTCGGAAGCTTGATTTCTCTTAACTCAGAGCAGTTAAAGAACACGCTGTTGTTAAGGATTTCAAGACCTTCGGAAAGATTTACCTTTGTGAGGCTGTGACAGCTTGAAAAGGCATAATCTTCAATCTGCTTGATACTTGACGGAATTGTTACTTCCGTAATTTTGGAGTCATTGAACACGCTTGCACCGATTACGGTAACTTTGTAGTTCTTGTAGCTTTCGGGAATTTCAATAACCGTGTCAGAACCTGTGTACTTTGTAATCATAAGTTCTTCCTGATTGATAATGAAAAATCCGAAATCTCCGTTTGTAAGGTCAGGCTCTGTCGGCTCAACCTTGTAGCCGGGCTTACTGCTTTTTGATGATGTGTTGTCGTCACAACCGCATCCTGAGAGTCCGACCGCTGCTGATGCGCACATTGTGCACGCCATCAGAAAGCAAAGAATTCTTTTCATTTTTCTGGATCCTTTCAATTGTTGTTTCAGAATTTAGCTAATTCTTGTTTGATTCTATTTTATCATCTTTGTTAAATATTTGTCAATGTTTTTTTGACCATTTTTCTACTTTTATCGGGTTCAATAATAATTACAAAAAGATTACACACTTATTGTTGCACTTCTCACAAAAAAGATAAAAATCCCGTAAAATCCGCTGTTTTTTGCGGTAAAAAATGTAAGAAAAATCCTCAGAAACTGCCGTTTTCGGCATATCATTGACGAATCAATCGACCAATGTCATATTTTCACAATAGGCGTTGTAAAATCAAGACCGCTCCTTTTTGGAATTTCATACGCAAGTGCCGAAATATCGTAGGCTAAAATGTCCTTTTCAAGCAATGCCTTTGTGTTGCCGCCTGTTCTGATACCATTGCTTGCTGAGGTGACAATATTCAGTCGGCAGTCTTTGAGCAATTCCGCCCCCTCGTTTGTAAAGCCTAAAACACGGACATACTCAATCGGGATTTGCGTATGAGCTTTTTCAATTCCGAGCAATGCACAGGCGAGTATTCTCCGTATGCGTGCATGAGTGTAGCGCTTTGTCTTTACAAGGTCGGCAATTTCTGATGAGGTACTGCAACGCACCGCCGCATCGGCAATTCTGTTTTCAAGCCCCTCACCCACATCGGGCAGTTTTGCAATGTCCTCTCTTGTCATAGTACGCAGGCGGTACAGTAACGGTCTGTCAAGATTTTCGGGGAATGTGATTTCATCGGGAATATACGGAGCGTACTTCTTCGCATTTTCACCGTTACGCAACATTTCTCTTATGTGTGACGCAGACGCAAAGCCCTCGCCCGCAATTCGGCTGTCGTGTGCAGCACCTGTTCTTGCAACCGAGAACGGCTCAACACCCGTACCGTTCAATGCCTTTATATACTCAACGCCAAGAATATTGTTAGGTTCGCAGAGTACGGACGAAATCTCATCTCCGAAAACTGTTTTGACGGCGTTTTCAAGTTCACGGGGGTAGTATCCGCCGTTTTTCATTCCGTCACGCACAAGAGCCTGTACCCTTTCATCACAAACAGCGTTTGCGGATTTTTTGAGCAATTCGCAGTCACCGCTTTCACTGCCGAAGGCAAGATGATTTGTGCATTCAAAAGCTGACGCAATCGCAACACCTGCCTTTGCAAAGCCCTCAGCCCCCGAAAGTGAGAACACAACGGGCAGTTCAAGCACCAAATCCGCACCGTTTTCAAGGGCAGATTTTGCACGGACAAATTTGTCGCACACGGCAACCTCACCACGCTGGGTAAAGCTGCCGCTCATAATTGCTATGACCGGCTCTTTAAGCACATTTTTTGCACTTTCGAGCAAATATTTATGACCGTTGTGAAACGGATTGAATTCGCAGATGACAGCTGTTGCCATAACTATTCCTCCGAAGCCTTTATTTCGCATACATATTGTAAAAAACACTTGAAAACATACATAATTTGGAGTATCATATGTATGTGTGACCTGTCAATTTTGAAAAGTCTTTTTCTGATTTACATTATAGTATAAAATATGACGACAGGCAAATATATTTCTTATATTTTAAACTGAAAACAACTACCAAAGGGGACGATTGTAATGAAAATTCTCGTAATCAACGCAGGCAGTTCCTCGCTCAAGTACCAGCTTATTGATACTGACAACGAGGCAGTTCTCGCAAAGGGTAACTGTGAAAGAATCGGTCAGAACGGTGCTTTCATTGGTTTTAAAACACCCGACGGCAAAAAAATCAACCGCAAAACACAGATGCTTAATCACACTCAGGCTTTTGAGGCTGTTAAAAATGCACTCATAGATCCCGAATACGGTGCAATCAGCGATTTGTCCGAGGTTTCCGCCGTAGGTCACAGAGTTGTGCAGGGCGGTGCGTACTTTGACAAGTCGGTGCTTGTAAATAACTCGGTAATCAACAAAATCAGAGAGCTTGCTCCTCTTGCACCTCTTCACAACCCTGCACATCTTCAGGGCATTGAGGCCTGTACAAGAGTTTTCGGTCCGAAAGTTCCGCAGGTTGCGGTTTTTGATACTGCTTTTCACCAGACAATGCCCGAAAAAGCATTTATGTATGCAGTACCTTACAAATATTATGAAAAGTTCGGTGTAAGAAAGTACGGCTTTCACGGCACATCTCACCGTTATGTTTCCGAAAAAATGGCTGACCTTATGGGCAGAAAAAAGGAAGAGCTCAAGCTTATTACCTGTCACATAGGCAACGGTTCTTCAATCACAGCCGTAAAAGGCGGTAAGGTTATCGACACTACAATGGGACTTACTCCTCTCGGCGGTTTTATGATGGGTACCCGTTCAGGTTCACTTGATCCGTCTGTTATCACATTTATCGCTGAAAAAGAGCATCTCACTCCCGAGGAAATGTCAAAGATTCTCAACAAGGAATCGGGTCTTTTGGGCATTTCGGGCGTTTCGTCTGACGACCGTGATGTTTGTGCAGCCGAGGCAGACGGCAATATGAGAGCTCACCTTGCCCACGAAATGCTTTACTACCAGATTGCAAAGTACATCGGCAGCTATTATGTAGCGCTCGGCGGTTGTGACGGCATCGTATTCACGGCAGGTATCGGTGAAAACCAGCCTATGCTCCGTGAAAAGGTTTGCGACTATCTTGAATGTCTTGGCGTTAAGTTGGATAAGGAATTTAACAAGCAGGCTACATGCGGTGTTACAGGCACACTCTCAACTCCTGATTCTGCAATCAGAGTTGAACTCATTGCAACCGACGAAGAAATGGTTATCGCAAGAGATACAAGAGCCATTGTTGAGGCACTTTAATTGAAATAAATCTGCCACGCAGTAAATATTACATAAGAAAACAGGTTGTCATATGACAGCCTGTTTTTTGTTTATGGTTATTTTACGGCGAGCCGCCGTTCCCCTTTCGTGTAGACAGTTTGCAATGTAAAAAACATATTATGCCCGAGCGAAAGTTTTTTGAAATTGAAAGTTGAAAATGGAAAATTGAAAATTGCGGTCGGGCAGACAGTTTGCAAACGAAAAAATACACGGTATGTACCATTTGGCACATACCGTGGTTTTTTTATACATTATATGTTTTCAGTTAAATCAGAAGTCCATAATTTCATCGTCTTCAAGAGCAACGATAACATCGTCTGTATCGTCATTCTCAACGATTTCTGCCTCAGAATTACTCTCAAGCTGAACATCTGCATATCTCTGCATACCTGTACCTGCAGGGATAATCTTACCGAGAATAACATTCTCTTTAAGACCGACGAGCGGATCAACCTTACCCTTGATAGCGGCATCTGTAAGAACTCTTGTTGTTTCCTGGAATGATGCGGCTGAAAGGAAGCTGTCTGTTGCAAGAGCGGCCTTTGTGATACCGAGGAGGAGCTGAGTGAATGTTGCCTCACGAAGACCTTCTTCGCCGTTGGCAATACGCTTTTTAATCTGCTCATTCTCGTAAAGAACTTCGTTCTTGTCGTAGGTCTGACCTGACATAAAGCCTGTGTCGCCTGCGTCCTCAACCTTAACCTTACGCATCATCTGACGAACGATAACCTCAATGTGCTTATCGTTGATTTCAACACCCTGTAAACGGTAGGTACTCTGTACTTCCGAAATAAGGTAGTTCATGACTGCCTCGGGTCCGAGAATATCGAGTATATCGTGTGGATTAACAGCACCATCGGTAATCTTGTCACCCTTTTTGATGTGGTCGCCGTCAAATACCTTTACACGGAAACCGAAAGGAATGAGGTAAGCTCTTTCTTCGCCTGTTTCCTTGTTAAAGATAACAGCGTGCTTTGCGTTTTTGATTTCTTCAAAACGAACATCACCGTCGATTTCACTGATGATTGCAAGGCTCTTTGGTTTACGAGCCTCGAAAAGCTCTTCAACTCTCGGAAGACCCTGTGTGATATCTTCGGCAGATGCAACACCGCCGGTATGGAATGTTCTCATTGTAAGCTGTGTACCAGGTTCACCGATTGACTGAGCGGCAATAATACCGACAGCCTCACCGACAGTAACAGGCTGACGGTTGGCAAGGTTAGAACCGTAGCACTTACGGCAAGCGCCGTGTTTTGCACGACATTCAAGTACCGAACGAATCTTGATGTGGTCAACACCCGAATTAACGATGATGTCAGCCTCTTTGTCGCCCATCATAACATCCTTTGAAACAAGAACATTACCGTTAGAATCGCAGAAGTCATCAAGGAGATATCTTCCGATAAGACGCTCGTGGAGTCCTTCGATAACATTTGATTCGCCTGCTTTGATGTCAAAGATTTCAAGACCTTCTGTAGTACCGCAGTCCTCTTCACGGATAATAACTTCCTGTGATACATCAACAAGACGGCGGGTAAGGTAACCTGAGTCGGCTGTACGAAGAGCTGTATCGGCAAGACCTTTACGAGCACCGTGCGTAGAGATAAAGTATTCCAACACGGAAAGCCCCTCTTTAAAGTTTGCCAAAATAGGGTTCTCGATGATCTGACCGCCTTCTGCTCCCGACTTTTGGGGCTTGGCCATCAAACCACGCATACCCGACAACTGACGAATCTGGTCCTTAGAACCACGAGCTCCCGAATCCAACATCATGAATACCGAATTGAATCCTTGATTGTCGGCAGAAAGTTGCTTCATCAAAATATCGGACAGACGAGAATTTACGTGAGTCCATGTATCGATAATCTGATTATAACGCTCGTTATAAGTAATGAAACCCATGTTGTAGTTGTTCATGATCTGTTCCACCTCGGCGTTACCTTCGGCAACCAAAGTCTCTTTTTCGGGCGGAACGAGCACATCACCCAAATTGAAGGACAAACCTCCCTTGAATGCCATGTAGTAACCCAAGTTCTTGATATCGTCAAGGAACTGAGCCGAACGTGTCACACCGCAAACTTTAATCACCTTACCGATAATATCGCGCAACGATTTCTTAGAAAGGATTTCATTGACATAGCCGATCTCCTGAGGCACATACTGATTAACCAATACACGACCCACCGAAGTATTCTCGACCATGTGCTCGATGATATTACCGTCCTTATCGACATCTTTCACAACGACCGATACCGGAGCGTGCAACGAAACTTTACCTTCGTTGTAAGCGATTTCGGCTTCTTCGGGACCATAGAATTTCAGTCCTTCACCCAACGAACCCGGACGAAGTTTGGTAATATAATACAATCCCAAAACCATATCTTGCGAAGGCACAGTGATAGGTGCGCCATTGGCGGGATTCAAGATATTATGAGCACCCAACATCAACAGTTGAGCTTCAAGAATTGCCTCGTTTCCGAGAGGCAAGTGAACAGCCATCTGGTCACCGTCGAAGTCGGCGTTAAATGCCGTACAAGCGAGCGGATGCAACTGGATAGCCTTACCTTCGATCATTTTGGGCTGGAACGCCTGAATACCCAAACGGTGCAACGTCGGGGCACGGTTCAACAGCACGGGGTGTCCTTTCATCACATGTTCGAGGATATCCCATACCACAGGCTCTTTGCGATCGACGATTTTCTTAGCCGATTTTACCGTCTTAACGATACCACGCTCGATAAGTTTACGGATAATAAACGGTTTATACAATTCGGCCGCCATATTTTTGGGCAGACCGCATTCGTGCATTTTCAATTCGGGACCTACGACGATAACTGAACGCGCAGAATAATCGACACGTTTACCCAACAGGTTTTGGCGGAAACGTCCTTGCTTACCTTTCAAACTATCGGAAAGAGACTTTAACGGACGATTAGCCTCGGTTTTCACTGCGCTAGACTTGCGAGAGTTGTCGAGCAAAGAATCCACAGCCTCCTGCAACATACGTTTTTCATTTCGAAGAATAACCTCAGGAGCCTTGATCTCCATCAATCGTTTCAAACGATTGTTACGGATAATCACCCGACGGTACAAATCGTTCAAATCGGAAGTCGCGAAACGACCGCCATCGAGAGGAACCAACGGACGCAATTCGGGCGGGATAACCGGTATGACTTTCAAAATCATCCATTCGGGCCGGTTCCTACCCTTCGAAGCCCGGAACGACTCAACGACTTGGAGCCGTTTCAAAGCCTCGGTTTTGCGTTGCTGAGAGCCATCGGTGCTGGCACGATGACGCAAATCGTAAGACAGCTCATCGAGATCCAAACGAGAAAGCAGATCGTAGATAGCTTCTGCTCCCATCTTAGCGATAAACTTATTCGGATCGGTATCTTCGAGCATCTGATTTTCACGAGGAAGTGAATCCATGATGTTCAAATATTCCTCTTCGGAAAGCAAATCGTAAGTAGCCAAGTCCGATTGAGGTCCCGGCTGTATGACAATATAACGCTCATAATAGATAACAGCGTCCAATTTCTTGCTGGGCAATCCCAACAAATACCCAATCTTATTGGGTAACGAACGGAAATACCAGATATGAGCTACCGGAACAACGAGCTGTATATGCCCCATGCGTTCGCGGCGCACCTTTTTCTCTGTTACTTCCACACCACATCGGTCGCACACGATACCTTTGTAGCGAATACGTTTATATTTTCCGCAATGACACTCGTAATCTTTTACAGGTCCGAATATACGTTCGCAGAAAAGACCGTCCCGCTCAGGTTTATAGGTACGGTAATTGATGGTTTCGGGTTTCAAGACCTCACCGCTCGAATTTTCCAGAATCTCTTCGGGCGAAGCCAAACCGATCGAAATCTTCGAAAAGTTACTCTTTATTTTGTTATCTTTTCTAAAAGCCATATGTTTTTAATGTATAAAGAGTTATTGGCCGACTGTCACATTTCTGCGACAGTCTGGCCATTGGATTTTATTTATTCTAAGTTGACGCTAAGACCAAGACCTCTCAATTCATGCAATAACACATTCAGAGACTCGGGAATACCGGGTGTCGGCATGGGTTCGCCCTTAACGATTGCCTCATAGGCTTTCGAACGTCCAACCACGTCGTCCGACTTGATCGTCAGGATTTCCTGCAAAACATGAGAAGCACCGAAGGCTTCGAGAGCCCAAACCTCCATTTCTCCGAAACGCTGACCACCGAACTGTGCTTTACCACCCAAAGGCTGTTGCGTAATCAAAGAGTACGGACCGATGGAACGGGCATGCATCTTGTCTTCGACCATGTGACCCAGTTTCAGCATATAGATTACCCCCACCGTAGCCGGCTGGTCGAAACGCTCGCCTGTGCCACCGTCATACAAATAGGTCTTACCATAACGAGGAAGCCCGGCTTTATCGGTCCAAGTATTCAAATCATCAAGGCTCGCCCCGTCGAAAATCGGAGTCGCAAATTTTTCTCCCAACTCGGCTCCAGCCCAACCTAAAACGGTCTCGAAAATCTGTCCCAAGTTCATACGAGAAGGCACACCCAACGGGTTCAAAACGATATCGACCGGAGTTCCGTCGGCCAAGAAAGGCATGTCTTCCTGACGAACGATACGCGAAACGATACCCTTGTTACCGTGACGTCCGGCCATCTTATCGCCCACGCTTATCTTACGCTTCTTGGCAATATACACTTTGGCCATTTGCACGATACCAGAAGGAAGTTCATCTCCGATAGAAATATCGAATTTCTTACGACGCAACTCGGCATCATATTCTTTATACTTCTTCAAATAATTGATGATAGTAGCGCGTATCAATTCGTTCTTAGCGGCATCGGTCGTCCACTTGCTTACCTGTACCGTCGTATAATCGATTTTATTCAGAACAGCCTGAGTGAATTTCGTTCCCTTCGACACGACATCGGTTCCCATGAAATCTTTCACACCCTGAGAAACCTTACCTTGTGTCAAAACAAGCAACTTATCGATGAGAATGGCTTTCAAACCGTTCATCTTTTCTTCATATTCCTCGTCGAGTTTCGGAAGAATGGCTTTGTCGCTGAGTTTCGATTTTTTCTTTTTAATGGCACGAGAGAATAGATTCGTACCGATAACGACACCTTTCAACGAAGGAGTAGCTTTCAAGGAAGCATCTTTCACATCGCCGGCCTTATCACCGAAAATCGCACGAAGCAATTTTTCTTCGGGAGAAGGATCGGATTCTCCTTTCGGAGTAATCTTACCGATCATAATATCTCCGGGATTAACCTGAGCTCCGATACGAATAATACCACGTTCATCGAGGTCTTTCGTAGCATCCTCGCTTACATTGGGAATATCGGAAGTAAGTTCCTCCATACCGCGCTTGGTTTCACGCACTTCCAACGAATATTCATCAACGTGAACCGAAGTAAGAATGTCTTCACGAACGACACGCTCGTTCAACACGATAGCATCCTCGTAGTTATATCCTTTCCACGGCATGAATGCGACTTTGAGGTTACGTCCCAAAGCCAACTCGCCATTCTCGGTGGAATAACCTTCAGTAAGAATATCTCCGGCTTTAACCCGGTCTCCCTTGTGGCAGATAGGACGCAAATCGATAGTCGTACTCTGGTTCGTCTTACGGAACTTGGGTATGATATATTCTTTTACGGAATCTTCAAAACTTACAAATTCTTCATCTTCCGTACGATCGTAGCGAATACGAATCGTAGTGGCATCGACAAACTCGATAACACCATCGCCCTCGGCCGTAATCTGCGTACGAGAATCGCGAATCAACTGCCCCTCGATACCTGTTCCCACAATAGGAGCTTCGGGACGCAATAAAGGAACTGCCTGACGCATCATGTTCGACCCCATCAACGCACGGTTCGCATCATCGTGTTCGAGGAACGGAATCAACGATGCCGCGATAGAAGCTATCTGAGTAGGCGACACGTCCATCAAATTCACCTGATCGGGCGAAACGACGGGGAAATCGGCCTCCAAACGAGATTTTACCCGATTGCGAACAAATGTGCCGTCGTCATTCAACGGAGCATTACCCTGCGCTACCACCAAGTTTTCCTCGGCTTCGGCGGTCAAATACACCACACCCTCGGGCGACAAATCCACTTTCCCATTTTCTACTTTCCGATACGGAGTTTCGATGAAGCCCAGATCGTTAATCTTAGCATATACACAAAGAGACGAGATCAAACCGATATTAGGTCCTTCGGGAGTCTCGATAGGACAAAGACGTCCATAGTGCGTATAGTGCACGTCACGGACCTCGAAACCGGCGCGTTCGCGAGACAAACCGCCGGGACCCAAGGCCGACATACGACGCTTGTGAGTAATTTCGGCCAACGGATTCGTCTGATCCATGAACTGCGACAAAGCGTTCGTCCCGAAGAATGTATTGATAACAGACGATATCGTCTTTGCATTAATCAAGTCGATGGGAGTAAACACCTCGTTATCCCGCACATTCATTCTCTCACGAATGGTACGCGCCATACGAGCCAACCCCACTCCAAACTGATTATATAATTGTTCTCCTACCGTGCGCACACGACGGTTGCTCAAATGGTCTATATCATCGACATCGGTCTTCGAGTTAATCAACTCGATGAGATATTTGATAATTTCGATGATATCCTCTTTCGTAAGCACCTTCACATCGGGCGAGGTAGAAAGATTTAATTTCTTG
>OHEO01000674.1_pt1 | contig 14653 bp, 9 predicted proteins | sample 1567311 | NCBI WGS metagenome assembly OHEO01 (sample SAMEA3879602, study PRJEB24766) | human gut metagenome | biome: human-associated habitat; feature: feces | place: USA | collected 1985/1987
GACCGGTCTCGCCGTGGCCGACGATCTGGGCGGCTACACCTTCAACGGCGCCACGGTCTATCCGCTGGCCTACACCGCAGGCTCCGTGCGGTACTACCGGAACGGCGTTTTGCAGGCGGCTCCCGCCGTCACCGCAGGTCCGCCTCTGACCATCACCGCTATCACCGTGCCCGCAGGCGGCAGCACCGTCATCGCCTATGAGGCGGAGCCCACCGCTTTCGCCCCCCTGGGCGCGGAGGACAGTGTAGTGAACACCGTCACCGTTACCGGCGCGGGGCTGCCCGATGCCGTGACAGAGACGGTGTCCCCCGCCACAGGACCGGCGCTGACTATCAGCAAGGCCCTGTCCCCCACGGAGGTAGCGGCCAACGGGCGGCTGACCTACACCTTCGTCATCCAGAACACCGGCAATGCCGCGGCGGAGGCGGCAGACAGTCTGGTGGTGACGGATACCTTCGACCCGCGGCTCAGCGATCTGACGGTGACGCTGAACGGAACGGCCCTGACCGCGCCGACGCAGTACACCTACGATGCCGCCACCGGACAGTTCGCCACAGTGGCGGGCGTCATCACGGTGCCCGCCGCCACGTTCACTCAGAATACCGCCGGCGCGTACAGCGTCAGTCCCGGCACCAGCACGCTGACGATCTCCGGCACTATCTGAGCCGAGCAGGACGCCCGCGAAAGCAATGAGAAAGGCCGCCCCGAATGGGGTGGCCTTTCTCATTGCACCTGCCGGACAGGTATACAGCATTACTCTCAGTATACATGGGAGCTTTGTTAAAATCAACACAAAATTTACATAAAATTAACACCAAAAAATTGTAAGTTTTTGCCCCTTGAAAGTCAAAAACGTAAAGCGTATAGTATGTAGCGAAGGTTCAATGCCGTGATAACGTTTTCGAAACGCGAAAATCGTCACTTTTAACTGTATTTTCTTTCATGATTTCCATTACGAAATCTTGTGAAGAAATATCGGCGCGGCGCTAAGAACTTAACGCGAGAGGAGGCTTTGCCATGACACGCGAGGAGGCCGTTGAGCGGCTTTGTACCATCTACCAGAGTCAGTTCGACATCAACCGCTGCAGCGCGGAGCAGACGCCGCTGGCTGTCACCATGGACTTTTACGCGCTCAGTGACAAGTACGTTCTCTCCAAAAAGGCGAAGCTCTGGGAGGCCAAGAGTTTCGAGTATGTCTACGTGTTCAGCGTACCCCATCTGACCAGGGAGATCTACGAGTCCTGCGAAAAGATGGCGTATGAGCACGGCATGGCCCGTATCCAGCCGGGTCCCACCCATATGTATACGTACATCACCACGCTGTTCGTGTGCGACAGCTGTGATGAGGACGCACGGCAGGCGCTGATGCGCTGTAAGCTCTACAAGAGCTTCCGGATGTCCTATTGGGGCTGGATGGATTTTCATACCGCGCTGGTGGTCCTGCCCGAGGAGAAGGTCAGCACCAACCGCAGCGGACACAGTGCAGCGCAGGTCCTGAATCAGGGCCTGTTTCATAAGCAAAAGAAAAAACTGTTCAGAAAGGAGAGAGCTTTATGAATGCTGCTTTGTTCCTGATCATTGGCTGTGCCGTCCTGGTCGTAGGCTATATTTTCTACGGCGGTTGGCTGGCCAAGAAGTGGGGCGTGGATAACTCCCGTCCGACTCCTGCCCATACCATGGAGGATGGCAAGGATTATTGTCCTGCCAAGGCTCCCGTGCTGATGGGTCACCATTTCTCCTCTATCGCCGGTGCCGGCCCCATCAACGGCCCCATCCAGGCCGCTGTGTTTGGCTGGGTCCCTGTGATGCTGTGGGTCCTGATCGGCGGTATCTTCTTCGGCGGCGTCCATGACTTCGGTTCTCTGTTCGCCTCCATCCGCCATAAGGGTGAGTCCATCGGCGAGGTCATCGGCGACGCTATCGGCGCCAAGGCTAAGAAGCTGTTCATCATCTTCGCCTATCTGACCCTGATTCTGGTGGTGGCGGCCTTCGCCTCCATCGTGGCCAACACCTTCAAGGCCACCTACACCGCTGACGGCGCTGTGGACTATGCGGCTTCCGCTGCCAATGCCTCCACCGCCATCATCTCCATCATGTTCATCCTGATGGCCATCATCTTCGGCTTCTTTGTCTATCGCCGCAACGCGCCTCTGGGCATCTCCACTGTCATCGGCGTCATCGGCATCGCGGTCTGCATGGTCATCGGCCTGAACTGGCACCCCATCTACCTGAACTACACCGTGTGGATGATCATTGTCGGTCTGTACATCGGCGTTGCCTCCGTCACCCCCGTGTGGATCCTGCTGCAGCCCCGTGACTACCTGAGCTCCTTCCTGCTCTACGGCATGATGATCCTCGCCGTTGTCGGCATCATCGGCTGCCATCCGAGCATCGATGCGATGCCCGCATTCACCGGCTTCCAGGATACCCTCGCTCCGACCGGTACTTCTCTGGGCTACCTGTTCCCGGCGCTGTTCGTAACCATCGCCTGCGGCGCGATCTCCGGCTTCCACTCTCTCGTCGGTTCCGGCACCACCGCAAAGCAGCTCAACAACGAACGCGACGCTCGCCCCATCGCTTACGGCGGCATGCTCATTGAGTCTGCTCTGGCTATCATCTCCCTGTGCGCAGTTGCGTACATCTGGAAGGATTACGCCGACGGCACCACCGTTGTTCCCACCGCAGTTTTCGCAGGCGGCCTGTCCTCCATGCTCGGCACTCTGTTCGGCGCCGGCGCACAGAAGGTCACCTACTCTCTGCTGATCCTGGCAGTCTCCGCATTCTGCCTGACCTCGCTTGACACCGCTACCCGTCTTGCCCGCTACATGTTCCAGGAATTCTGGATGAAGCCCGGCGAGAGCATCAAGGATATGACCGGCGCACGCAAGGTCCTCACCAATCCGTACGTTTCCACCGCTATCACCGTCGTCCTCGGCGTTGCCCTCGGCATGACCGGCTACGCAAAGATCTGGGCTCTGTTCGGCGCTGCAAACCAGCTGCTGGCTGCTCTGGGTCTGCTCGCAGTCGCTGCATGGCTCGGCAAGATCGGCAGAAACAACAAGATGTTCTACTTCCCGATGGCATTCATGCTCATCGTAACTCTGACCTCGCTGGTATTCACCATCAAGGCTCAGATCGGTCTGATCACCACCGGTGCCGACGTAACATGGGGCGTCATCCGTGCCGTCATCGCCGTTCTGCTTATCATCCTTGCTATCGACCTCGTTATCGAGGGCGTCAAGGCCCTGAGCAAGCAGGCAAAGGCAAAGACCGCAGCAGCAGAATAATCGCAATAAAACTCATTCAGGAAGCCGCAAAAATGCGGCTTCCTTTTTTCATCCCCGTTTATTCGCCATTTTACAGATTTTTAACTAAAACTCTTTTTTTATCTGTATAATTACTGTATACTTGTATTAAGCTGACGAGAGTCGAACACATATCGCCTGTCAGCTTAAGTATAAATAATATTTTGATCCAAGGGGGAAATAATATGAGCAAAAAAGCCCTTGTTGTTGAAGACGACGTTAATATTGCCGAGCTTCTTATGCTTTATCTTGAAAAGGACGGCTTTGAAGTCAGTATCGCGCACGACGGCGGACGCGGTATTGAGATGTTCAACGAGATATCGCCCGATCTTGTTCTGCTTGATATCATGATGCCCGTTATGGACGGTATGCAGGTTTGCCGCGAGATCCGCAAGACCTCGTCGGTCCCCATCATCATGCTCACCGCGAAGGGCGCTGTCGGCGATAAGGTCGCAGGTCTGGATATCGGCGCGGATGACTATGTCACAAAGCCCTTTGAAGTCAAGGAACTGCTTGCGCGCATCCACGCGGTCATGCGCCGCTCGGAGACCGACAACACGCCCAAAGAGAAAAAGCTCTGCTACGATAAGCTTATCGTGAACCTTGACTCCTATGAGCTTATAGTTGACGGAGTGAAGGTAGACACTCCGCCCAAAGAGATGGAGCTGCTGTATCATCTTGCAGCGTCGCCCAACATTGTTTTTACGCGCAACCAGCTGCTTGACGAGGTATGGGGCTTCGATTACTTCGGCGATTCGCGCACCGTTGACGTTCACATCAAGCGTCTGAGGGAAAAGCTCGAGGGTGTTTCTCCTCAGTGGTCGCTGCAGACCGTTTGGGGCGTTGGTTATAAATTCGAAGTCGTAAAATAAAAGGAGCAGGCTCTGTATGAAGAGCATATACTTACGCAATTTTCTTGCGACGGCGCTTCTTGTTTTCGTCTCATTTGCGATAGTCGGCGCATCGTTCTTCTTCATCGGCAGGAATTATCTTATAAACTCCACAAGGGAAAGAATGAACGCCAGCGCAGACGAGGTCGTCAGATCGGCGCTTGCTCTTTCAAAGCAGGAAACGCTCGGGAGCTGGAATCTGCGTTTAACGATAAGCCCGATTGCGAATGTCACATCGAGCCACATATTTATATGCGATCAGGACGGTCTTGTACTGTCCTGTTCCGATTTGACCCTGTATTGCGCAAAGCATCAGGGCAAGCAGCTTGACCCGTCGGTCATGCAGGCCGTAAGCTCCGGCAGCGAGTTTGACAGTATGACGACGCTCATGGGCTTTTATTCCGAGCAGCAATACGTCGTTGCAAAGCCGATAGTCTCGGATGACGAAACGCTCGGCTATGTCTTTGTCGCGTCCGATGAGTTCAACATAATGAACAACTGGCAGGCCTTTTTCGGCGTTGCATTGGCCGTCGCGATAGCGGTCGTGCTCGTTGCGATACTCATGAGCCTTGTTTACTCAAAGAAGATGGCTGAGCCACTTGATGAGTTGACGCTTGCCGCGCGGAAGTTTGCTCTCGGAGATTTTTCGGTGCGTGTCAAAACAAAGGAAAAACGCGACGACGAGATCGGAACGCTTATTGAGTCGTTCAACTCAATGGCCGACACGCTCGAGAAAAGCGACAACAAGCGTCAGGAGTTCATCGCAAATGTCTCACACGAGCTGCGAACCCCGATGACCACCATCGCCGGCTTTGCCGACGGTATACTTGACGGAACGATACCGCACGAGCAGGAGGAAAAATATCTGCGCAAAATTGCCGACGAAACGCGGCGCCTTTCGCGCCTTGTGCGCAGCATGCTCGACCTCAGCCAGGCAGAAAGCGATGCCGTCGATCTTTCAAAGCGCAGCCGCTTTGACCTTTCCGAGCTTCTGCTGCAATGCCTTCTGAGCTTTGAGAGCAGAGCCAAGGAGAAAAATCTTGACGTCGATCCGCAGCTTCCGGAGGACCCCATCGAGGTCTTTGCCGAGCGCGACTCCATAACGCAGGTCATATATAACCTCACAGACAACGCGATGAAGTTTGCCTCGCCCGGCAGCACGATAACCATAAGGCTGTACAAAAAAGGCTCAAAGGCCTATGTTTCCACAAAAAACATCGGCGAGCCTATTCCCGAGAACGATCTTCCGTACATTTTCGACCGCTTCCACAAATCCGACCGCTCACGAAGTCTGGATAAGGACGGCGTAGGTCTCGGCCTGTATCTTGTAAAAAAGATCGTCAACAGCCACGGCGAAGAGGTCGCGGTGTCCAGCCGCGACGGAGTGACGGTGTTTGTTTTCACGCTCCCCCTCGCGCCGGCGAAGCAGAAAAAAGAAAAATCAGAACGCAAGTAAGCCGCATGCTGCGGCGGATAGGAGAAACTAATGGGCTGGTATGACACTAACGGCAACGACTGGTATAAGCCGAGCTCACAGACGGGCGCGCAGGCTCGGCAGCCTGCGGCAAATTTGCCCAACGGAAACAGGAAAACGCGCGTTATCGCGCTGATAGTATGTCTGTGTGTGTTCATCGCCGGCATAGCCCTCATAGCAGGCGGCTTCGGCTCGGACGTAATAGACTATAACGCCGACGGTAAGCCCTCGGACTGGCACGTTTATTTTGACAAGCTCTACGGCACCGATGCTCCGACAGCAACGGCGGATGTGCGCATCCCCCTGGCCGATGACCGCGGCAGTCTTACGATCAAAAACGGCAGCGAGGGCGCTTCGCTCGATTTCAGCACGATCTATGAAAAGTGCAGCCCCTCCGTTGTCGGCATCAAGGTCTATAACGACAGCGAGAGTAAGGACTATTACGCCTGGGGCAGCGGCGTTATCGCCTCTTCGGACGGGTATATAATCACAAACACCCACGTTCTTGACAACGGCGACTCGGCCACGGTGGTTTTATCCGACGGCAGCGAGCATGAGGCAAAGCTCATCGGCTTTGACGCATCCAGCGACATCGCCGTAATAAAAATCGACGCTACCGGCCTTGCAGCAGCCGAGTTTGCCTCAAGCTCGACCCTCAGCGTCGGTGACAGCGTTGCCGCCATCGGCAACCCCCTCTCCCCCGACCTGCGTCTTACCATGACACGCGGAATAGTTTCCGCGCTCAACCGTGAGATAAACTACAACGGCGCGACAATGACGCTTATTCAAACCGACGCCTCCATCAACGAAGGCAACTCCGGCGGACCGCTGTTCAACAGCCGCGGTCAGGTCATCGGCATAACGAACATGAAGATGATCTCATCCTTCGGTTCGGGAGTTGAAGGTCTCGGCTTTGCAATACCGTCCGACACTGTCGAGAGCATCGTTCAGGCGCTTATCGAGGACGGCGCGGTGTACGGCAGAGTGTCGATCGGAGTTACGGTAGGCCCTGTAAGCAAGGACATTGCTCAGTATTACGATATTCCGCAGGGGCTGTACGTCAGCGCAGTCACCGAAGGCTCGGATGCCGAGGCGAAGGGCATTGAGCGCGGCGATATCATCACTAAAGTCAACGGCGAGGACGCCTTTGAAAACTCCGACGTTTCCGACGCGAAGGAGGGCCTTAATGCCGGCGACACGCTGACATTCACTGTCTGGCGCGACGGAAGGACCCTGGATATCACCGTAAAACTTATGGATCCGGCGGATATGGGCAAATAAATCAGGCAGTAACGGCCGCCGGAGCATTGCTCCGGCGGCCTGCGCATTTTTCACTACGCAAGGAGGAAAAGACATGGATAAAGAGCGCCGCATAAGCACCGGCATAGACGGCCTTGACCAGGCTATAGATTTTCTGCGCCCCGGTGATACCGTCGTCTGGCAGTGCGAGCACATCAGCGACTATATGTACGTCGCAACGAGATTTGTAACCAACATCGCCCGTCAGGGCAAGCGCATAGCATACATACGCTTTGCCGACCACGAAGAGATCATGGACGCAGCCGCGCTTTGCAAGGGCGGCGCAAATGTGCAGGAGTACAGGCTCGATCCGCGAGTGGGCTTCGAGACCTTCGCAGTGCAGGTTCACAGAATAATCGACAAGGAGCCTATGGGTACGTTTTTCGTGTTCGACTGCCTGTCGGATCTGCAAAATTATTGGTTCTCGGACCTTATGATCTCGAACTTTTTCCTGCTGATAAACCCGTTTCTCATACGCCGCCAGGCCATTGCATACCAGCCGATAGACTATGAAAAGCACACCTACGAGACTATCTCGCGCATCCGCAAGGAAGCGCCGCTGCTTGTCAACATCCGCACTCTCGACGGCAGCGTTTACATGCATCCGGTAAAGGTTCGCGGCCGCAACACAACGACGACCTACTTTCCGCTTAAAATAACCGGCTCAAAATGGCGCACGCTCACCTCGAGCGCCGACACCTATGCCATATTCGAGCGCTTCACCCAGACCGGCGAGCGCCGCGACTGCTGGGACAGCATGTTTGACTCCGTCGCCGACGGGCGTGAGCCGACCGACGCCGAGAGCATGCTTTTAAAAGAAAACATCATGCGCTGCCTGCTCGGCAACGAGCCGACGCGCTTTGCCCTGTGCCGCAAATACTTCTCCATGAAGGATCTTATGTACATAAAAAACCGCGAGATCGGCACCGGCTGCATCGGAGGCAAGGCCGCCGGCATGCTGCTTGCGCGCAACATTCTGCGCGATGAAGCTCCGGAGCTGTACAACTCTCGGATCGAGCCGCACGATTCGTACTATATCGGCGCGGACGTTTTCTATACCTACGCCGTGCAGAGCGGCCTGTGGGGCTCGCGAATACGAATGATCGAGGCCGAGGACTATCTCAAGTACGCTCCCGACATACGCGAGCTGCTGCTAAACGGCACGTTTGCCCCCAGCATCAAGGAGCAGTTCATGTCCATGCTCGAATATTTCGGCCAGTCGCCTATAATCGTGCGCTCAAGCTCCATTCTTGAGGACGGCTTCGGCAACGCCTTTGCCGGAAAATATGAGAGTGTTTTCTGCCCAAATCAGGGCAGTCTGAAAGAGCGCTACGACGATTTTGAGCGTGCGGTCAAGCAGGTCTACGCCAGCACCGTTGACCCGGACGCGATCAAATACCGCGCAGAGCGCAACCTTCTTGATCGCGACGAGCAGATGGCGCTGCTGGTCATGCGAGTGTGCGGCGACGTTCACGGCGACTATTACTATCCGCACATTGCCGGCGTGGGACATTCAAAAAATCTTTATCTCAACAAGCAGAACTCTTCATCGGAAAACAAAGGCATGCTGCGCCTTGTTTTCGGCATGGGTACGCGCGCTGTCGATCGCGAGGCCGACGACTATGCGCGGCTTTTGAATATGGATAATCCCACCGCACCGCCGATGGTGGCTTATGGCGATGAGTACAAGTATTCGCAGCATAAGATGGACGTTATCGGACTCAAGAACAACGAGTTTGAGACGATAAGCGTTGACAGCATCGACAAAAGGGATCTCAAGGCAGATCCGACGCTGTTCATGGAACTGGATTACCCCACCGCTGCAAGACTGCGCGAAATGGGTCTGAGCGCCTCCGATGCTCCGGATATATTGAATTTCCGCAAGCTTCTCGGAAACACGGACTTCGCCGCAGTCATGGCCGAAACGATGCGCATTCTCGAAGAGAAGTACGATTACCCCGTCGATATCGAGTACGCCTGTAATTTTGACGCAGAGGGCAATTACCGCGTCAACCTGCTCCAGTGCCGTCCGCTTCAGACACGCGGCGTGGGCTCATCCGGAGTCATGCCTAAGATCAAGGAGCTGTACTTCCGCACCGAGGGCAACTTCATGGGCGGCAATGTGTGCCTGCCGATCAGATATGCCATCATGGTCAAGGTCGAGCCTTATCTTGCCCTGCCGGAGCAGCGCAAATATCAGGTTGCGCGCAGGCTCGGAGAGCTTAACAGTCTCCTGCGTGACAAGGGCACTATCCTGCTCGGCCCCGGGCGCTGGGGAACGACCACTCCGAGTCTCGGCGTGCCGGTACATTTCATGGAGATAAACCGCTTCGACTGCATCGCCGAGCTTGCGTACAGCTCGCACGGACTGCGTCCAGAGCTTAGCTATGGCAGCCACTTCTTTCAGGATCTCGTCGAGGCCGGAACGTTTTACGCTGCGCTCTATCCGGGCGAGGACGGCTGCGTTTTTAACGAAGAGCGGTTTTCGGGCTGCGAGGATGTGTGCGCAAAGCTCCTTAAGGCCGACACCTCAGACCCTATCGCCGACGTTATAAGCGTGTATGACCTCGGCGAAGGCAATGCGATACTCTATTCGGAAGTCGAAAGTCAGGAGTGCTTCCTCGCAAAGGTCTGAACGAACGTTGATATCAAATATGTAAAAAAGCAGACGCTCGGCGTCTGCTTTTTTCAGCTTTCCATTTGCTTGCCGAGGAAGGATGCCACCGTTTGCGCAAGCTTAAACTCAATGTCGCTGCCGGCAGATGCATTCTGGCTCACGAATATCACGCAGCCGAGTATATCGCCCTCGCTTAGGATGGGTGATGCGACCGAAACATAGTAGCGCTCGTCGCCGTCAATGACGTGCATCGGCTCGGTGCCGTCATAGCGCACGCTGCCGCGCGATTCCATAACGCGTTCAAGCGCCGGCGATACTCGCTTGTCGATAAAATCGCGCTTGGATGCGCCCGAAACGGCAATAATGCTGTCGCGGTCGCAAACCGCAGCTATTGCATCGGTCGAGCGGTGCAGGCTGTCGCATATCTGCGCTGCGAAATCGCCCAGTTCACCAATTGGGGAATACTTTTTGAATATGACCTCACCGTCGCGATCCGTGAAAATCTCCAACGGGTCGCCCTCGCGAATACGCATTGTGCGGCGTATCTCCTTCGGGATAACGACCCTGCCCAGATCGTCAATACGCCTTACTATCCCTGTTGCTTTCATATCTATGATCCTCCGTATTTTTGTTGTGCAATCCTTATTCTCTGCAATGTTGCAAAAAATATGTAGAAATCGGATGTGTGTTTTTGCGTATTCGCCGAGCATGAGATCTTACATACTCTTTTACATTTACAGCACTTCTTTCGTGCTCTCACGGCCGCAGGTGATATTGAGGTTTCCGTTTCGGCAGCGCAGGGCGTCGAGGAAATCCTTCGGCACATTATCGCCGTTTAAAACGATTCGATATTCAAGCTCATAAAGCGTTCCCATATTCGATGTTTTGACCTTTACAAGCGAATTTGAATTAGTATACTCGGCAAAGACATCGTCAAACAGGCCCTCGTAGTCAAGATTTTCGGGTATGGTAATTTTCAGCGTGCGCTCCTCGGCTTTGCCCTTGCCGAAATTGAGCGCAGTCAGCGCCATTATAACGGCCGAGATGATCACGAACGATATGACCGCAAGGCCGACATAGCCCATGCCTGTTGCAAGGCCGACGGCCATCGCCATGAACAGCACGCCTATCTCGCGCGCGGTTCCCGGAACCGAGCGGAACCTTACAAGGCTGAACGCGCCCGCAACGGCGACTCCGGCGCCGACGTTTCCGTTTACAAGCATGATGACAAGCTGAACGGCCACCGGAAGTATCGCCAGCGCGACTGCATAACTTTGACTCGACCGCGAGCGGTACATCCCGACAAGCGCGATCCCGATGCCGAGGACAATGGATGTGAACGTGCATATCAAAAATGCCGACAGCGTCAGCTGAGAAGATATTATGGATTCAAGCACAGTCGGATCCCTCCTTATCATTCGTTGCAGTCTCCCTGAGGATGCTGTTTTTATAGCAATGGCCGATTTTCGAAAACGATGTCGGGAATGCGCCGGTTTCGGACAAAAGCCTGCTCAGCCACATCGGGCACACTCCCGGGATCTTCAGCTCCATAAGCACCTCATCCGGCATCAGCAGCGGCGCGCCGTGAGAACCGAGGCGCAGATCAAGCTCATCCGTGCGAAAGCGCAAATTTGTGTCAAAAGTAATACGCAGTTCAGGCTGCTCAATGCCCGAGAACGCCATACGGTCATATCCGATAAACGCCTTAGGTCTTACCTCATACGATAAACATCACCGCTAACGGCAAAAACGGCATCAATTCCGGCGCTACGACCGACGCCGAGGGTGAAGCCTCGCTGACGATAAAGGAGCTGACACTTAACATTTCGGCTACTGTAAACGATGCGATAAACGCAGAGCAGCTTTTAAGCATTGAAAGCGGCACACTAAATATCTCCGCTGCCGACGACGCGGTACACAGCGACCTCGTCCTCAACATCGGAGCCGACGGGACCGACGGACCGACGATAAACGTCTCCGAATGCTGCGAGGGGCTTGAGGCCGCAGAGCTGAACGTTCTGTCGGGAAACATTTCGATCATATCATCCGACGACTGCCTGAGCGCGGCAAACTCCGACCTTTCAAATTACGACTTTTCCATGAACATCTCGGGCGGCACGATAAACGCCTATTCGAGTGAGGGCGACGGTTTTGGCAGAGGAGACCGCCCGTCCGGTGATCCGCCACGAAAGTCAACAAGCAAAGCCTAAACAAGCACGGAGACGCAATGCGTCTCCGTGTTTTACTACGATCACAACACTATGCCGTTGGCCTCGAGCTCACGTAGGCGATTGTAGAGAGTTCCCCTCGACATACCGAGGTATCGCGCGGTCTTTGCCTTATTCCCATTATGCTTGAGCAGAGCGTCGAGTATTCTGTTCGTTTCGGCATCGCGCATATCGAGGGTCCGTCCCTGCTTCTGCGACGTCACCGCAGTCTGCTCACCTCCGAAATCGTCGCAGACATCGCTTATTTCAAGCTCGCGGCCGTCCTCTGCTTTTAGCAGACTGCGCTCAATTATATTGCGCAGCTGCCGCAGATTGCCCGGCCAGTAATTTGCCTTGAAGCGTTCGACGGTTTCCGCCGAAACGCTGAAAATATTCTTTCCGTATCCGGCCGACAGCAGTGTTACAAAATAATTGCTCAGCTCCTGCATGTCTGCCTGCCGCTCGCGCAGCGGCGGAAGATCAATGCGGAGAACGTTCAGCCTGTAATATAAGTCGAGTCTGAACGAGCCGTCCTTCACCTTTTGCAGTACCTCGCTGCCTGCCGCCGAAATAACGCGCACATCTGTCTGCACACTGCGGCGCGAGCCGATCGGCGTTACGATGCCGTCCTCAAGAAAGCGCAGCAAAAAGCTCTGCATATCCTGGCTCATTTCCGATATTCCGTCAAGGAAAAGCGTTCCCCCGTCTGCCTGAATGAATTTGCCGGGATTTTTTTCGGTCCCGATCAGTATCGAATCAACCGTTTCACGCGAAAATCCTCCGCAGCTTATTGGCACAAACGGCCCGGCAAAGCGAGGGCTTGCATTGTGTATAGCCTGTGCAAAAAGTTCCTTTCCCGTGCCGGACTCCCCTGTTATCAGCACGTTCGCCGGACTTGCCGCCGCTGTGCGTGCCTCGCTTTTGACCAATTTCATTCCGGAGCTGACGGCGATTATATCTTGAAAATTATATACTGCGTTATTGCGCTGCGCTCCGGCGCTGTACTTTCTGATCTGTTCTGCCGTTTTTATTGACACCTTGAGACCGATCACCTTGTCATTTTCCTTTATGGCAAGGCATTCGACATAATAGCGCTTCCCCGTGCTGCCGAGGGCAATGTTACCAGCAGATATCTCCTTACCGGTGCGCAGAGCTTTCATAACAAATGACAGCTCCGGAAGGCTGTCGCGCAGAGCCTTGCCGATAATAGAGGTTATGTGCATATCAAATTCATTTTCAAACCTGCTGTTGGCAAAAACCACGACGCCCGTATCATCAACCAGCAGCGTTATATCCGTGCTGCACTGCACCGACTGTTCAAGCAGGTGAAACCTGCGTTCTATGTGCGGATACAGTATTCGGTTCTTATAGGTGAAGTCGCCCGCTTCAAGCATGAAAGTTGCCGAATTGAGCGAATTTTTAAAGCATTTATCCAGCGGCAGAAATATTACCGTCACCGCGTGAAATCCGGGGCCTGCCGAAGTTTCGCCATAGCGGGCAATGCAGGCATATGGCGTGAGCAGATCGCAATAGTGCCCCTGCCCTGCACTGAAGCAGGTAACAAAGGGCTTTTCCGGCGCGGTGTTTCCGGCAAAAACGCCGACATTTTCAACGGAAAACCGCGTTCCGATACGCAGGCCCTTTGCTTTGAGCTCCTTCAAAAGCGCGGCACTGCCGCTTTTGTGGAACGCAACAAGCTGCGTATCAAGATAAAACATCGCTCCGCCCATACGCTCAAGTGCCGTGCTGCGGCTTTCATAGTAATCGCGGAAATATGCGAGGTGGCACTTTGATATATCGTCTATCCTGTCAAACACATGCAGATCGCGGCAATCCTCGCCCAGGCGCACTGCGTGAGCATCGGCGCCGGCGGCGCGTGACTTCTCCCACGAGGCAACCGTTTTTTCATACTTATGGTCGTATTCGACCAGATTTCCGTTTAAAAACTGCTGCTTTAAATTTTTCAGAACATCATTTTTCGGAAGATCATTCATGTCGCTGTCTCCTTGTTGAACATTTTTGCACATCTCATTTCATATTATAATCTCTCCGCCAAATATGTTCAACACATTTATACATAAGTGTTCAAATATGTTCAACGCAAAGTCAATATTGCCTGCATTTTCTTAGCTTGATATTATATTGTCAAATCCACTACAGGAGGTTTATTCTATGAACACCGTTCTTACAGAAGAAGAACGCGCATTGCAAATGATATACAAAGAGTATGCCGACGAGCGCATTCGTCCGCACACGCTGGAGATCGACAAGGGGCTTTTCAGCGTTGAGCCGCTGCTGAAGGAAATGCACGAGCTTGGCTTCTGCGGCATCGTTATCCCGAAGGAATACGGTGGCCTCGGCAGCAGCTATGTTCACTATGTTCTTGCCGTTGAGGAGCTTTCCAAGGCCAGCGGCCCGGTCGCGAAATCCGTTTCCGGTCAGACCAACATGTGCTTCCCCATTCTCCACTACGGCACCGAGGAGCAGAAGCAGAAATACGTTGTTCCTTGGGTAAAGGGCGAAAAGCGCTCGGCATTTACGCTCACGGAGCCCGGTGCAGGCTCCGACGCTGCCGGAATGCAGACGACCGCCGAGCTTATAAACGGAGAATTTGTCGTCAACGGCACCAAGGCCTTTATCACCGGCGCGCGCGAGGCCGACTTTTTCCAGACCTACTGTCAGTTCAAAGCTGCCGACGGCACAAAAAGCCCCATATGCCTGCTTATCGACGTGCATGAATGCGAGGGCATAACGATCGGCCGCAACGAGGATCTTATGGGCATGCGTGCAAGCAGCGTGGCCGAGGTGATATTCGACAACGTCCACGTTCCTGCCGAAAATCTGCTCGGCCAGATCGGCAA
>OHEO01000687.1_pt1 | contig 14383 bp, 7 predicted proteins | sample 1567311 | NCBI WGS metagenome assembly OHEO01 (sample SAMEA3879602, study PRJEB24766) | human gut metagenome | biome: human-associated habitat; feature: feces | place: USA | collected 1985/1987
TACAAGGAAATCTATTGAAAGCTCAATTATATTATTTATCTAATTATTAATCTCTAACCATTAACACCTAATCCCATTAAACATTAAACATTAAGCATTAACAACTTCTTTAACAGTCTTAACAACATTATCAACTGTAAATCCAAAATGCTCAAACAATGTAGCTGCTGGACCTGAAGCGCCAAAGCCTTCCATAGCGATAACCCTGCCGTCAAGACCTACATACTTGTACCAGCCAAAGTCTGAAAGTGCTTCTACTGCAACTCTCTTTCTAACAGCATTTGGAAGTACACTTTCCTTATATTCTGCTGACTGCTTATCGAAAAGCTCCATACTTGGCATACTTACAACTCTTACATCAATGCCTGATTTCTTAAGTTCTTCCTTGGCATTAACCGCAAGGCTTACTTCTGAACCGCTTGCTATGATAATAGCATCTGGAACTGCCTTTTCTGACTCAGCAATTACATAGCCACCCTTAAGTGCATCCTTTGATGAGCCCTCCATCTGTGGAAGATTCTGTCTTGTAAGCACAAGTCCTGTTGGACCACATTCATTCTCTACTGCATACATCCAGGCTGCTGCTGTTTCTGTTCTGTCACAAGGTCTGAATACTGTGAAATCAGGAAGTGAACGGAAAGCCGCAAGCTGTTCAATTGGTTCATGTGTTGGTCCATCTTCTCCTACACCAATGCTGTCGTGTGTGAATACATAAGTAAGTGGAAGCTTCATAAGTGCTGAAAGTCTTGCCATTGGCTTAACATAATCACTGAACACGAAGAATGTTGCAACAAATGCTTTTAAACCGCCGTGAAGTGCAAGTCCATTACCGATTGCCGCCATAGCCTGCTCTCTTACACCAAAATGAAGATTAGTTCCAGCATAATTATCCTTAGAGAAATCACCGGCATCCTTCATATTAGTCTTATTAGATGGTGCTAAATCTGCTGAACCACCGATAAGGTTAGGCATTACATTCTTAATCATGTTAAGAATTGTTCCGCTTGAACTTCTTGTTGCTTCTGCCTTCTCTGGCTTTGCAAGGTATTCCTCAGAATTGAATAAATCGGACATATCACATCCATTGTAGTACTTATCCCAGAGTTCCTTCATCTCAGGGAACTTCTCACAGTATTCAGCAAAAAGCTTATTCCATTCTTCTTCCGGTTCAGCCATTCTTGCAGCTATCTCTTTATAATGGTCATATACTTCCTGTGGTACTTCAAAATCACCCTTGCATGGCCAGTTAAGATTTTCCTTAAGTGCTGCAACATTATCAATACCAAGAGGCTCACCGTGTGCACTTGCCTTACCCTGCTTTGCAGGACAGCCGAATCCTATCAGTGTGTTAACCTTGATAAGTGATGGTCTTTCTTTATCTGCCTTGGCTTCTTCAATAGCCTTGCCGATAGCTTCAATATCATTGCCATCAGCAACTTCGATTGTCTGGAAGCCAAATGCTTCAAATCTCTTCATTACATTTTCTGTAAATGCAATATCTGTGCTTCCTTCAATTGATATATTGTTAGAATCATAGAATACAATAAGCTTTGAAAGACCTAATGTTCCTGCAAGTGAGAAACACTCTGATGAAATACCTTCCATCATACATCCGTCTCCACCAAGTACATATGTGTAATGGTCAACTACATTGTATCCGTCTTTATTGAATAATGACGCAAGATGTGCTTCTGCCATAGCCATACCAACTGCCATAGCCATACCCTGTCCAAGAGGTCCTGTTGTAGCCTCAACACCAACTGTGTGACCATACTCTGGATGTCCAGGTGTCTTAGAACCCATCTGTCTGAAATTCTTCACATCATCTAAAGAAAGATTGCCAATTCCAAGTAAATGGAACAATGAATAAAGAAGCATTGAACCATGTCCGCCAGAAAGAACGAATCTGTCTCTGTTCTTCCATTCTGGATCAGCCGGGTTGTAATTCATATGGTTAGTCCATAATTCATAAGCTGTTGGTGCAGTTCCAAGTGGAAGTCCAGGATGTCCTGAATTAGCCTTCTGGATTGCATCTGCTGACAATACCCTGATTGCATTAATTGACATTTCATCGATGTTAGTCATATTTTCCTCCCTGTGTAAGCACATCTGTGCATAATATTATAAGTTATCTGTCTTTAAAATCTGCCTCTGTCAAGAATATAACATCACCATTCTCGCTTCTCTTCTTCTTAAGTCCGCCAAAGAATCTTCTTGATGCTCTTCTTTCAGAGTTGACAATTGCCTGATTGATTATTTCCTTGATATCATCAAGTTTAATATTATCATTCACGTTATGGAGTTTGTCAATCTTAAGATACAGTTCCAGTAATGCATCATCATCAACCTCATACTGTCTCTTTCTTGCGAATCTCTTCGCCATCTCAACAAGCTCATTAACTGTGTACTGCTTAAGAACAATTCTGTGATTGAATGTCTTGGTAAGCTCAGGATTAAAGTTGATAAGAACATTCATGTCTGTATCTGAATCTTCAAATATGACAATCATTCTTCCTGTATCTTGTTCAAGACAGTTAAGCAGTTCATTAATTCTCTTAGGCTGGATTGTTCCTGCGCCTTCAACGATAAGAGCTGTTCCCTTAAGTCTTCCCATTGCCTTGGCAATACCTCTCTGGTTAATACTCTCTCCTGATGTCTTAGCAATCTTCTTTGGCTGGTCTGGATATAAAGTATTAATAGCTCTTATTATAGTTCTTGCAAGGTCTGTCTTATCAGAACTTGAATTACCAGAAATAAGAATATTTCCTGATGCTGATGAATTCATCTGCATTTCATCGTCAATTGTATCGAAAAGATCAGCTAACTGTTCCTCAAGTCCTGGCATATCTCTGTACTTTCTGAATATCTTTGCCAGTTCTCCTGTAAGCTTCTTCTCTATCTGCTCAGTTTCTTCAATCTCTTCTTCCATAGTCAATGGCTGTTCTTCTTCCTGTCTGGTGAATGGAATTACTGTTTCTTCCGGCTCAACACCTGCAGCTACCTCATCTAGTACAACAGCCTCCTCACCTTCTTCTTTATTGTCTTTATTATCAATATCTTCATTCATAATTGAATTGATATCTGAAATCATTGATTCTGACACAGTTGGTATCTGTGCTGTAACTAAAGGAATATCTTCATTCTCTATAGCAGTTGCTGCCTGCTCTAGTCTCGCTGCAGCCTTACCTGTTCTTATTGCAAGATCCATTCTCGCTGAATCAACTGCCATCTGTGCAAGAGCTGCTCTCTTTGCTTCTTCCTTATCAATCTCCTTACCATCAGCCAGTGCTTCTGCTTTCTTCTGCTCTACAAGCTTTTCATAAGCTGCACTTTTCTCGTCTTTCTCATCAAGATAACGCTCAAGCTCTGACTTTGAGAATTCCTTAGTATCCTGCTTGCCATACTTTTCTTCTCTTACAGACTGCATCCACTCTGTTATATCCATCTGGCCTTCAATCTGGTCATCATCTTCCTGAACTTCTGCATCATCATTAACAACCTGTTCAGTTACAGGAGCCGGAGTCTTAACCTCCTCTGCAAGCTGTTCTTCCTTATTCTTAGAAGCTGGTACAAATGTCTTAACATCAGCATCTTCTTCCTCATCACCGAACAAGTCACTCATCTTGGCAGCAAGCTCTTCCTGAAGATTTCTTGTATCATATAAATTGTTATATTCAGGTACAGGAACATTAATATCTATATTCTCTGCTTCCTTATTGATTCTTTCCTCAGCTTCTTTTCTCTGTTCAGCTTCGTCTTCTTTATTGATCTGCTCATAATTATCAGCTAATTTCTGCTTTGCATTCTCAATAAGCTCCTTAAGTGAGACATTTGCCTTATTAATCTCGCTTGAGAAATTCTTCTCTCCATCTTTGCTAAGTGTCTCAGAAACCTCTGGCTTCTCCACCTGAGGAGTCTCTATCTTAGACATAACAACAGAGCTGTCCTTAGTATTATCTGCATCTTCATCCTTATTCAGAGCTTTCATTAAAAATGCTTTGATATCATCATTCTGGTCGTTCTGTACAAGGTCTATTGAAAGAGGTCCTTCCTCCTGTTCCTTAGCAAACTCAGGAACATTCAGACTTACCTCTGGCACTGGCTGTTTACCAGTTGATTTCTGTTCTTTCTCATCTTCTTCACGGAAAACATCTTCAACTTCATCTCTCTTAAGATTAGCAAGTTCCTTCTGCTTTGCAAAAAGCTCTTCCTTATTAGCTTCATCATCGCTCTTTCTCTTCATGACATCATCTAAGATGCCCTTCTGTGTCTTAGTAAGAACAACACCAAGCTTTTCCTTTAACTGTACTGCTTTCTCAACGTATATACCATCCTGAAACCACAGAACGATATTATCACATGTCTTAATACATTCTTCTTTTCTTCCAGTCTTATAATACAGCTTTGCAAGCTCATACATATACTTCTCATCAATCTCATGATCCCTGTAATCCTCTAAGATTCCTACAAGTTCATTATCTGATGCATTCTGTGCCTTTCTAAGGTCATAATACAGGATGAATCTGCTCACATCATGCTGTGAAGATTTGCTGTATTCTTCATAAAGCTCGTTAGCATTATCAAAATCTCCAACTTTAATAAAGAATTCAGTAAGCTTATAAACCAGCTTTCTTCCGCCAAGGTTTCTGTTATAAGCAAGAATTGCCATGTCTCTTGCTTCTTCATAGTCCCCGACTGCTTCCTGCACATTAATGGCTGTGGCAAGTGCCTGCCAGTCTTTAACCTTAGTCCAGTTAATATCCTTAGCTATGGCTGCCGCTTCTGTGTATTCCTTTTTCGCTGCCAGCTTCTTAATCTGGTCTATCTTAATTCCTAATTCGTATTTATTCATGATTATATATTCCTCATTCCAATGCTTACTTGATGAATGTTGTGAATAATTTATTTATCGCATTTTACAACTCATTAAAGTTTAGCACAGCCTAAGTTCATTGTAAACCAAGTTCACAGAATTGTTACAAATATGTTACAAAAAATCAAATGTAGCCTGTTCGTAATCCATTCTCGTGTATTCCAATTCTGATTCCTTCGTGCTGCTGTAATAATCAACAACCACAGTCTGCTGCCTTGAATCAACAAGCTTCTGACCAAGTATGTAATTAACATCGAATCTTCCTGTAATAGCAGGAGTTGCACCTCTTGCCGGAACAATAAGCTGGACATGATTAGTTGCAAGCAGCTTGAATATTGGCTCCCATATGTATATATCCTTTGCCGCACCGAATGGGTTATCTATGAATATTGTCTTACCCTCAACACCTTCATTACCTGAAGAATTCATATTAGATATGTAGTTGATAATCGCAATAAGGAACTGGATATATATACCCTGTGACTGTCCTGTTGAGCCAACCGCTTCCTCATATCTTAAGTAACGGCTCTGGTCCTTGATTCTCTCTCTCTTATACAGATTAATTCTGATTGAATTCATATCTGTGACAATAACTGAGAAAAGTCTCTTCCATGACAGTCTGTTTCTTATATACTTGAGTCTTTCCGCAGGCTCTTTAAAACTTTCCGCCATAAAAACAGTTTCATCAATATATTCAGACATCTTTTCCTTATATAATTCTTCCTTTATATAAGGAATCTGCAAACTGATTATTGCAATCTGTTCTCCGTCAAGATTGATATTAGACAACTGTGGCAGACGGTCAAGCTCAGTCTTAATATTACTGCATGTCTGGATACAACGATTTTCAAAGTTATCCTTAATCATCTGCATATCCTCTATACCCTTGGCAATGCGGTCTTTTTCTAACTGTATAAATGTGTTCGTCTCATTTAACGATTCAATCATACTTCTTGTCTTAGCCACATTTTCAGGAACATTAAGTGATATCCTTACTTCATCAGCAAGCTCGACTGCATTAAATCCGTTAAGCAGGTCAATAAGCTTAGATTTATTCTTATTAAATTCATCAACCTTCTTATACTCTAATCTGGTAATTGAAGCATATTCTTTATGAACAGCCTCATATTCTGTAAGATTAGCTGTAATTCCTTGTGCATCCTCAGGACGGAATTCTTCTGGAACATGCATGCCCGCATCAGACACGATTCTTTCAAGGTCTTTTCTGCATACAAGAATGTCTTTTAATGAATCAGACATCTGTCTGCGTGTCTTTTCCTGAACCTTGGTGTTATCCTCTAACTTCTTAATAAGTACCTTGTGCTGTGTAATGAATTCATCCGGGTCATCGCATGGGAATTCATTAAAGCTTCCATAATTATTCTCAATCTGGTTAATACCATGTGCGATACTTCCCTCAAGTCTATTAAAAAGTGCTTCCTGTGACTCAAGCTCTTCCCTTACAGAATCACTGCTCTTCACAAGATTATTAAGAGCATCCTTGGCATTCCTTAACTGCTGTGAACCTGCTGCCATAATCTCACCGACTTCATACTTTGCCTTAATATCGTCAAATGTATAACCTCTGTACTCTATTGCATCACGACATTTGTTCATAGATGCAGACAGATGGTTCATCAGCGCCTGCTTATCTGCAAAGTCACTGTTCTTCTGTGAAAGTGCTGTCTTTAATCCGGTGAATCTGCTCTCTATTTCATCCTTATCAAGACGGTATGTATCGTCATCGATTTCTATTGAAACATTTTCATCATAATAAGGTGCGTACTGCTCCTCCCATGACTTAATGATTTCATCATATGCCTTTCTTGTACTGTCCTCGAAATCTCTCGCGGTATCATACTCAGAATTAGCAGAAGCTGCTGCCTCCTCGCACTCATATATGCGGTTTCTTGCACTGTCCACATCAGCCTTCAGTCCCTTTAAGCGCTCATACTTTTTATCTATAGAAGTATTCATCTCCATAATACGCGAGAGCAGGCTGCATGCTGTTTCCTTCTCTTCTATATCATCTCTTGTCTGTGCGAGGTTCCTTGAAAGCTGCTCTTTAACCTCATTTAACACACTTCTCTTCTTCTCAGCCTCAATAATTGCAGCCTCGCTGTCAGCAATCTTTAATCTGATTGCTTCTGCCTCGGACGCATCCACCTTTCCAGACGCAGCATTATATACAAGTGCAAATGTATAATCATTCCACACAAGCTCCATTCTGTCGGCCAGCTTTCCTGCCTGCGCCTTATGCGACTCAAGCTCCTCCTGTGCAAGCTTAATCTGTGTCTCAAGCTTTGCCTCATCACGCAGGAACGACATATCCTTTAATGCGAATACAATCAGGTCTTTGTTAATCTCTAACTTAGTATCAATAAGCACCTGCTCGCTTATAACAGGATAAGCAGCCGCACCCTTGCCAAAATCCTTAAGCATCTCATCTGCTTTGATTCTCTCGAAATCGTTCTTTATTATAAATGCGTACTCAATGAAAGGTGTTCTCTTTAACACATCTCTTTTCTGTCCTGCATTCAGGGCTGCAAACCACTCATGTCCCTCAACAACATCTGAACCGTACTGGCTCTCAAGGTATTCCTTAAGCCTGTCTCTCTCAGGACTCTTACAGATATATGTTCCCTTTCTTGCATTGTCAATAAAGTTCTCAAGTTCCTGTGCTGCCTTACACTCTTCTGTAAATTCACTGCGCATCTTCTGGTAAGTCTCAAGAATAACCGAAAGCATTGCCTCGTCATTATCTGCACTATATATTTCACGGATTTTGCCCATACGCTCAGCATCTGCATTACCAGCTTCATCAGCCTTTTCTAGCTTTTCTGACTGCTCTGTGAATATATCAATAAGTGCTTTATTGGCAGATATTGTCTCATTAAGTGACATTAACTGCTGCTGCACATCATTGAATTTTTCGGACATTCTTGTCTCTTCATTCTTTAACAGTTCTTTATCCCTGAATGACTTATCATATTCTTCAGACGCATTTTCACATACGACAATTCCTGCCTCTGATAAAGCTACTCCAAGCTGTGTCTGTAATTCCTGTATCTCATTCTCAAGATTATCCGAAAGACTGCCAAGACCTGCCGCCTCTTTGTCAGCATTTCTAAGATTATCCTTAGCCTCTGATAATCTGACTTCCAGAGCCTTAACACGGTTAGCTGCTATATCAAGCTTTTCCTTAAGTCTTCTGGTCTCTGTCTCATAGAATTTTCTGTAACCTGCAGCAAGTATCTTTAACTCTGCTGTTATATCCGTATCTTCTCTTAATCTGTTATCTATCGCAATCTGAAGTCCTTTATAGGACTTCTCATATTCTGCATAATCTTTATAATCACCCGCAGACTCCATCAAAGAAAGCTTTCCTCTTGCCTCTTCAATTGCAGCGTTCTTGAGTTCAAGTGCCTTTCTTGTCTCATTAACAAGGCTCTCAACTCCTGCCATCGAATTCTTTTCAGACATAACCTCTGCAACTGCTATAGCTTCCTTCTCGTGTGCAAGCTCATCATACATCTTAGTGATAAGGTCATCCTGACTCTTAAGTTCCTTATCCTTCTTATCACTTTCCCGCATAGCAACAAGAAGCAGGTCATATAGCTGCTTCTCTATTTCTTCTTTTCTGTTGTAAAATGCTTCATATGTCGACAGATATTCTTTAAAACTGTCGATAGCTGCAATCTGGCTGTCATATGCTCCAAGCTGTGAGTGTTTCTTTGAAAGCTCCACTAACTTGTCCTTAATATCCATAAGAGTCTGAGCCATCATGCCCTCATCATTATCAACTGACAACTTGTTATTAAAGGATTTCTGGATAATCTCCTCTATAAGCAGATCCTCAACAACCTTACGGCTTGTCTTATAATTTGACTCGAAATATGTTCTTACATGTCCCTCTGTCTTGTTAATTCCACGCACAATTTCCCATGCACTCTCATATATTCCGTAGTTGCTTATGAAGCTCTGGTAATCACCTTTTCTGTCAAATATCTTAACAACATATTTGTACCCGCCCTTCTCAAGGTCACGAAGATAAGCCTTAAGTCCGTTATATGTAATTCTCTCTCCATTACTTACAAGTGGAAGATTCTTAATATCGTTATCGCCAAACTCCCTGTAGAATATGCAGTAATTAAAGTATTCAACACTTGCTGTCGGTGCAGCTGTCTGTTCCTGTCCATCCTGATTCTCATCGTCTGTGCCTCTTCCCTTTCTTGCACAGAAACCAGTTGTCATGAACCTGAAACCATCCTTCTGATAACATGGATCTAACTTCCACTCAACCAAAGAATGAATACATGTATTACCGCTTCCCTGTCTGAAAAGCTTCTCAATAGGCTGCTTGTCATCAAGTGTGCAGTTAGGAAGCATATTCTGCATAAGAAGCAGCATAAGCAGACTCTTACCACCGCCATTGGCAAGGTCATATATAGTATTCTGGCAGTTGAAGCGCATCACGAAATCGTCGTACACCTGTGTACCGAAATTATATTTAACATTATTAACTCTGATTCTGTTAATCTGTGGCATCGCGTCCTCCATTCATAAGTTCGGCAAATCGTCCTCTGTAATCATCAAAATAATTCTCTATAAGACTTCTGAATCTGTCTGTCGGATAATATCTGTCCTGACTCTCAACTAAAAGTTCCTGCGCAACGCAGAAATTAAGCACAAGCTTTACCATACCCGACTTTGAATTTCTTGCTGCTCTCGCTCCTGTCTGATCCTCTACTGTTGTCACCGGAAGCTCGTCCCATGTAAGTGCTATCTGCTTAAAGCTGTTCTCCTCAACCTCATCAAGCACAAGCCCTGCGCTCTTATCGACAATACCACCTGTTGTCTTATCAACATTTTTAATGATGTCCTCAAGTCTTATGAACTCAGCATAAGTTGAACTCATTGTATCTGAATAAAACTCTGTTATTATGTTGTAAATTATGAAATACGCAAGATATAATTCTTTATTAACTCTTAATCCAAGTACATTTCTTAATTCCTCGTTGGAATATCCAAACACCCTGTTATTATCACCTGCACTCACATACAGACCATTGTTATATTCATATATGTTAAGATTAAGTTTCTTAAGTGACATATGAACGATGTCATACACTTCTGCATTATTATTGTATTCCTGATAAAGAGCTGCATTCTCGCCCCTCTCAGACACATTTTCCCCTGTGATAAGCTTGGAAACTATGTCCAGCGCCTTATCTAGATTTCTATTCTCCATGTGCTTCCTTTCGTACCAATTCAACATCTGCCATCATACAGTTATCCGACAATATAACCTGCCCGCCAAGCCCTTTTCTTATTGCAAATGTAAAGCTTTCCGTATCTTTAAAGCCTTCCCCTAAGTATGCATCAAGAAATGTATCTTCTCCCGCATTACCGCCAAGCTGGTACTCATCCTTCTGGCACAGATTAACAAAGAAAGAGAAGAAATCTGCATTTCTTAGAATCTGCTCACCATACGCCCTCTTCATTGCATCTGCAAACTGACCGAGTGTTATAATGTCCGATTTTTTCAAACACACAATGAGATTTTTCATAAGGAATACGTAATTATCCTTAATTCTCTTTTCTTCAATCTCATCTGCGAATTCGATATCTTCCGGTCTTTCATTGCTTATAAGTTCCTTCTCCTCATATCTTGGAGGCTTCACCATAAGCGCATCATCAATGCTTATCAGGTCAAATGTCTTTCTTATGTTCGGCTTTAGAAGCGGACTTAACATTGTGACTAATATATCTGCATTGTCCCTCTTAATCATATCTGAAAGTGCCGATGTGAAATCCATATGGCTTCTTAATCTGCCAAGCTTGGCGCGTCTTACTGCGTCATCGGTCATCTTCTGCATTTCTGTACAATCCTTTAACAGCTCGCTGTGCCTGTTCATTGCCTGCTTAAGCTGAGTCTCAAGACTGTATATTTCGTTCATCGTCCTGTAATAGCCTTCGCCTGTGCTGCCCGATGCATTAAGCTTCTCGATTGATTTTGCAATAAGGTCACGGTTCTTCTTAAAAAGCTTTTCTTCATCATCAAACCATTTCATTCCTGTCTTGACGAATTCCTCATAAGCCTCTATTCCTGCAAATACATCGCCCGACAGAATTGTCAGCACTTCATTCTTCTTTAACTTAAGACAGTTGACCTCTTCGTTGATTCTTTCAACTACTTCAACTCCGCCACGGAAGTTCTGTGAATTAATCATTTTTTCAAGAAGAAGCTGGGATACGCTTATCCTGCTCTCGTCCTTGATTTCCTTGGTATCAAGATAGAATTCAATAGCATCAGGGCTTATCGAATACCACACGGTATTGTCTCTTATCGAACTCTCGATTATCTTCATTCTTGATACTCTCTTTTTCCTGTCCACCGGGTCAAAATACGAGAATTCAAATGGCCTGCCATCATTCTTTATCTTGTCAAATATATAATCAGCAATCTCCTTGCTGTCCTGTTCATTCAAATCAAGCCCGAAATCTCTCTTAAGTATCAGCCTTAAGAAATCGAGATATTCGGGATATGTAACATCCTTTTCCTTAAAATTATTCTCCTCTATAAAGAAACGGAGAACCGCCATAACTATATAGCCCATATCAAGGATTTCGTATTTGCCATCCTTGAAATTAGAAAATGATGTGTCTATCAGTCTGAAGAAAGGATAATATTTCTTCAGATTAAGCATTCGTTCACGGTGATCCGATATGATATCACCTGTCATATTCTCTGCCATAGTATTCTTCATTTCTGCGCACGCATTTTACACATATTGTCTTAACGCCCGGTGCGCCAGGGCATTAAGCTTAAAGCTTGGTTCTTCACCAAATTTAAAGCTCGGTTCTTCCGTCTAATGCTCTTAAAAGTGTAACCTCATCGATATATTCAAGATCGCCGCCGACAGGAACTCCGCTTGCAATTCTTGTCACCTTAATTCCTGTTGGCTTTATCATTTTGCTTATGTACATTGCTGTTGTCTCACCCTCCAGATTGGAATTAGTTGCGATAATAACCTCGTCAACATCTCCCTGAAGCCTTACCATAAGCTCCTTTAACCTGATATCAGCCGGTCCGATTCCAAGCATCGGGCTTATTGCTCCATGAAGAACATGATATACGCCCTCGTACTTTCCTGTCTTTTCATATGCCGCCATATCTCTTGTATGTTCAACTACCATAATTGTCTTATGGTCTCTTTTCTGGTCGCGGCATATCGGACACAGTTCTTCATCTGTAAGTGTAAAACACTCCTTACAGTAGTGAATATGCTGCTTTGCATCAATCATTGTGTCTGCAAGGCTCTTAACCTCAGACTCAGGCATGTTTATAATGTGAAATGCCAGGCGCTGGGCGCTCTTCGCCCCAACCCCTGGTAATCTCGACAATTCTTCAATTAATCTGTTAATATGACCACTGTAGATGTCCATTAGAATAAGCCTCCGCCTAATCCTCCAAGTCCTCCAGTAATCTTAGCCATCTGTGCCTGTGACTCTTCTTCGCATTTTCTTAAAGCTTCATTAGTAGCTGCTACGATTAAATCCTCAAGCATCTCTACATCATCTGGATCAACTGCTTCAGGTTCAATCTTAACCTTAGATACTTCTCTCTTACCTGTAACAGTTACCTCAACTACTCCGCCGCCTGCTGTCGCACTGAATTCCTTATTCTCAAGCTCTGCCTGCTGCTCCTCCATCTGACGCTGCATTCTCTGTGCCTGCTTCATCAGATTATTCATATTACCAGGCATTCCTCCTGGAAAACCACCTCTTTTAGCCATTATATAAGTTCCTCCTTATCATCTACTTCTATATCTATGCCTACGAGTTCCTTAAGATCCACGAATCTGCTGTGGAAATCCTCATCATCGTTAAGCTTAGTCACTTTAATTGAAACCCTTACTCCTGTTCTCTCCTCAATTACATTCTCTATGCTCTCCATAACTTCCTGTCTGCTGAGTGAATTATAGGCACTAAGTGATTCTACCATAATTTCAAGACTAATTCCATCTTCTGCTAATGTAACATGTGCAGCCTGTAAAAATGTCTGATTAACCGGATCATCTATCGTTGCAATGATATCCTTCCAGCCTGCCGCAATTGCCTTAACATCTTCCGGAACAGCGTCATATACACGCTTAACTACAGGCTTCTTTGGTGTCTGTTGCTGTACTGCTGCCTGGCCTCCCGCAGCACCTGCATTTACAAGTCTGCCGCTTTTAATATCATCAAGTACTTTCTGTAACTGCCCTTCAAGCATTGTCACACGGCTTACAACATCGCCGATATCCTGACTGTTATCCATTGCCGGGCGCATCAGCTTTATAAATGTTATCTCTGTTTTAACTCTCTTCTGTGTAGAAAACTTCAGGTCATTCGATAATTCTGACAACACTCTTATATAGTACATAAGTGTATCTATATCAACATTCTGTGCATCCTTCTTCAGGTCTTCAAGATTATCTGCCGATACTTCTATTACATCTTCAATTCTTTCTGCATCTTTAGTTGTCTTAATAAGAAGCAGATTTCTAAGATACCATATAAAATCTGTAACAAACTGTGAAAGGTCTCTTCCCTGCATTATCAAATCTTCCATAAGTGACATGCACACGGCAACATCTCCTGACAGAATTGTTGAAAGCATTTTACTAAATACCGCCGTGTCAACTGCCCCAAGTACATCTAATACATTTTCATACTTAAGGTCTTTTCCCAGATAGAATGCCAGACACTGGTCTAGCAGACTTAACGCATCTCGCATAGAACCATCTGCAGCTTTGGCAACATATTTTATTGCCTTATCCTCTACATTCAGCCCCTCCGCCTTCATAAGTTCTGACAGCCTGCCTGCAATTGTCTCTATTGTTATCCTGTGGAAGTCATATCTCTGACATCTTGAAAGGATTGTAATAGGAATCTTCGCCACTTCTGTAGTAGCCAGTATAAATATTACATATGCAGGAGGTTCTTCCAATGTCTTTAACAGTGCATTGAACGCTCCTATAGAAAGCATATGAACCTCATCAATTATATAGACTTTGAATCTTCCTTCTGTCGGTGAGTACTGTACTTCTTCTCTTATCTGTCTTATATTATCGACACCATTGTTAGATGCCGCATCTATCTCTATTACATTCATGCTTGTTCCAGCCGCAATCGCCTTGCATGTCGGACACTCCCCACAAGGGTTGCCATCAACCGGATGCTCACAATTAACTGCCTTCGCAAATATCTTGGCAACTGATGTCTTACCAGTTCCTCTTGTTCCGCAGAACAGATATGCATGGCCTATTCTGTCTGCATTAATCTGATTTCGCAGAGTTGTTACTATTGTATCCTGTCCTTTGACATCATTAAAATTGTCCGGACGCCATTTTCTGTATAAAGCCTGATATGACATGGTTACCTCCCTCTGCGCTGTCTTTACTTTCGCAGCCCTTAACCTCATGCGTAAAACCATCCGCCTCCGGCGTCTGCCGCTGCTTCGCA
>OHEO01000711.1_pt1 | contig 13874 bp, 10 predicted proteins | sample 1567311 | NCBI WGS metagenome assembly OHEO01 (sample SAMEA3879602, study PRJEB24766) | human gut metagenome | biome: human-associated habitat; feature: feces | place: USA | collected 1985/1987
GCCTGCCTACCTACAATTTTGCCAACGTCATCGACGACCATCTGATGGGCATCACCCATGTGGTGCGGGGCAGCGAGTATCTCTCCTCCGCCCCCAAGTATGACCTGCTGTACCATGCCTTCGGCTGGGACGTGCCCACCTATGTCCACTGCTCTCCCGTGATGCGGGACGCCCAGAATAAGATGTCCAAGCGCCACGGCGATCCCTCCTATGAGGATCTGAAGGCGGAGGGCTATCTCACCGAGGCCATCCTGAACTATGTGGCCCTGCTGGGATGGTCCCCCAAGGGCGAGCTGGCAGAACAGGAGATCTTTACCCTGTCGGAGTTGGTGAATGCCTTCGACATCACCGGCATCTCCAAGTCCCCTGCCATCTTTGACCGTGCCAAGCTGGATCACTTCAACGCCGTGTATCTGCGGAGCATGGCCCCCGAGGCGTTTGCCAGGGTGGCGGAGCCCTACATCCGCCAGACGGTGAAGGGCAACTTCGATGTGGCCGCCATCGCGGGACTGCTTCAGGCCCGCTGCGAGAAGCTGACGGAGATCCCCGAGAAGGTGGATTTCTTCGACACCTGCCCCGACTACGGCGTAGAGTTCTTCACCAATAAGAAATCCAAAACGAACCCCGAGGTCTGCAAGACTATGCTGGAGGCCGCCATTCCCATGCTGGAGGCGCTGCCTCAGTGGACGGACGAGACCATTCACGACGGGCTGGTAGCACTGGCGGAGACACTGGGTGTCAAGAACGCCACGCTGATGTGGCCGGTGCGCATCGCCGCCGCCGGCAAGCTGGTGACCCCGGGCGGCGCTGTGGAGATCTGCCGCATCCTGGGCCGCGACGAGACGCTGCGCCGTCTCCGCGCCGGTCTGGAGAAGCTGGCATGATTGTCTCCCAGTTCCGTCAGCTGCGGGATTTCTTCCGCAGTCAGGACTTCCGCCATTCCCTGCTCATCACAGGCGGTGCTTTTGCCGCACTGATCGTGCTGGCCTTCGCGGCGGGATTGATCTTCCCTGCCGTGCCTGCGCAGGTGCTGACGCTGTTCAGCCAGCAGATGGCCGATGCCGGTGTGGTCAGCGAGAGCGGCAGCATCAGTGTGCCGGCGCTGCTCTGGAACAATCTGCGGGCCATGGTGCTCAGCGTACTGTACGGATTTATCCCGTTCATCTATCTGCCCGCCCTGTCGCTGGGCGTCAATGCCCTGCTGCTGGGCTTATTCGCCGCATATTTCCTCAACAACGGCATCTCTATACTGGCCTATCTGGGGGGCATCCTGCCCCACGGCATCTTTGAACTGCCGGCGCTGGTCATCAGTCTGGCCTGCGGCATCTACCTGTGCAGCCGCATCAACCAGTATGTCCGCAAAAACACCAGGGGCATAATGGCTCCCACGCTGAAAAATATCGTCCGCGTGCTGGCGCTGACGGTGCTGCCGCTGCTGGCGGTGGCAGCTGCGGTGGAGGCGTATGTGACGCCCGCTGTGATGCAGTTTTTTCTGTAAAGACCGGCTTTTGCCATTCTAAATATTCAACTTCTCTTTGAAAGGAACGATCCAGATGTGTGAGAAAAAGATCAATGTTCCCGCCCTGTTCGGCGAAATGGTGTTCGGAGAACAGCAGATGCAGCAGCGTCTCCCCGCCGATGTGTACCGTGCATGGCAGCAATCACTGGCACAGGGAACGGCGTTGGATCGTTCCGTAGCCGGCGAGATCGCCGGCGCGATGAAGGACTGGGCCATTGAAAAGGGCGCCACCCACTACACCCACTGGTTTCAGCCCATGACCGGCTTCACCGCCGAGAAGCACGACAGCTTCATCACCCGCGACGGCAAGGATGGCGTGCGGATGGAGCTGAGCGCCAAGGAGCTGAACAAGGGTGAGGCCGATGCCTCCAGCTTCCCCTCTGGCGGCCTGCGGGCCACCTTTGAGGCCCGAGGCTACACGGCCTGGGACCCCACCTCCTACGCCTTCGTGAAGGACGACACCCTGTACATCCCCACCATCTTCTGCTCGTACAGCGGCCAGACGCTGGATAAGAAGACCCCCCTGCTGCGCTCTATGCGGGAGCTGGACCGCGCATGCGTCCGCATCCTGCGTCTGTTTGGCAACACGGAGGTCCAGCATGTCACGGCCCAGGTGGGCCCCGAGCAGGAGTATTTTCTCATCGACAAGAGCGCCTACGAGCGCCGCGAGGACCTGAAGCTGTGCGGTCGGACGCTGTTCGGCGCCAAGCCTCCCAAGGGTCAGGAGCTGGACGACCACTATTACGGCGCCATCAAGCCCCGCGTGGCCGCGTTCATGCGGGAGCTGGATCAGGAACTGTGGAAGCTGGGTGTACTGGCCAAGACGGAGCACAACGAGGTGGCTCCCGCCCAGCATGAGCTGGCTCCCATCTATGCTGATGCCAACACTGCCTGCGACAAGAACCAGCTGACCATGGAGATGCTGAAGAAGGTGGCCGCCCGCCACGGACTGGTGTGCCTGCTCCACGAAAAGCCCTTCGCCGGTGTCAACGGCTCCGGTAAGCATGACAACTGGTCCCTTCAGACCGACACCGGTGAGAACCTGCTGAAGCCCGGCGGTACCCCCAGCCAGAACGCCCAGTTTCTGCTGATCCTGGCGGCTTTTATCAAGGGCGTGGACGAGTATCAGGAGATGCTGCGCTGCTGCGTGTCATATCCCGGCAACGACCACCGTCTGGGCGGCAACGAGGCCCCTCCTGCCATCATCTCCATTTTTCTGGGTGATGAGCTGACGGCCATTCTGGACTCTATCGTTCAGGGCACGGAGTACGTGGATATCACCAAGAAGAAGCTGCGCGTTGGCATCGATGCCATGCCCGACATCCCCCAGGACACCACGGACCGCAACCGCACCTCTCCTCTGGCCTTTACCGGCAACAAGTTCGAGTTCCGGATGCCCGGTTCTTCTCAGAACCTCAGCGACTGCGATACCATCCTGAACACCGCCGTGGCCAAGGAGCTGAAGGGCTACGCCGACGAGCTGGAGGGTGCTGAGGACTTTACCAGTGCCGCCATCGCGCTGGTCAAGCGCACCATCCGGGACCACCGCCGGGTCATCTTTAACGGCAACGGCTACTCTGCCGAGTGGGAAGAAGAAGCAGCCCGCCGCGGCCTGCCCAACAAGAAGAACGCCCCCGCTGCCCTGCCGGCCCTCATCGACCCCAAGAACATCGCCCTGATGGAGGAGTTCGGCGTGCTGACCAAGGTGGAGATGTACAGCCGCTACGAGGTAGAGCTGGAGCACTACTCCAAGATCATCAATATCGAGGCCCTGACCATGCTGGAGATGGCCCGCAAGCAGCTGCTGCCCGCCGTCAACGCCTACATGAGCGAAGTGGCCAACACCGCCGCTTCCAAGCTGGCCGTCAGCGAGAGCATCAGCGTGCGCAGTGAGACCAAGACCCTGGGCCGTCTGTCCGCTGACGCCGACGCCATGAGCGACGCCATCGACACCCTGCAGGATGCCGTGGATGCCGCCAAGGCTCTGCCCTCCGAGAGCGAGAAGGCCGTTGCCTTCCACGACAACGTGCTGCCTGCAATGGATGCTCTGCGTGCCGCTGCGGACGACGCCGAGACCATCTGCGGTGAGGATTATTGGCCTCTGCCCAGCTACAGCAAGATGCTCTACTACGTCTGATCTTTCATCAGCGTAACAGCAGAATAGCATCCGTAGGCTGCGGAATTTAAAATTGCCATTCTCCTTTTCCTATTTCTTACACCAGCCTAAAGACCTGCTCCCATTCTGAGGGCAGGCCTTTAGGCGTTTTATTTGAAAGGGAAACCATTATGAGCTATTCGACCCAACAGGACATCCTTGATTTTGTGGAGGACAACAACGTCAAATTTGTGCGCTTTGCCTTCTGCGATATCTTTGGCACTCAGAAGAACATTGCTGTGCTGGCAAACGATCTGCCCAAAGCTCTGGAAGACGGTGTCTGCTTCGACGGCAGCTCCATTGCCGGCTTCATGAAGGTGGAGGAAAGCGATCTTGTGCTGCGGCCGGATCTTTCCACCGTGACCATTCTCCCCTGGCGGCCTACCGAGGGCCGGGTGATGCAGTTCTTCTGTGATGTGGAAAAGCCGGACGGCCAGCCCTTTGGCGGCAACTGCCGCGGCTTTCTGCGCAGCGTGAACCGAAAATTCAAAAAGCTGGGCATCACCTGCAATGTGGGCGCAGAGTGTGAGTTTTACCTGTTCGAGAATGATGACCGGGGCCGCCCCACCCGTATCCCCATCGACTTTGGCGGCTACTTTGACGTGGCCCCGCTGGACGCAGGCGAGAACCTCCGCCGGGACATCTGCCTGACCATGGAGCAGATGGGCATGAGCCCTCAGCACAGCCATCACGAAAGCGGCAACGGCCAGAACGAGATCGACTGCCACCACGCAGGCCCCCTCAAGACCGCCGACAACGTGATGATGTTCAAGCAGATCGTGCGCGCCATTGCCACCCGCAGCGGCATCCATGCAAGCTTCCTGCCCAAGCCCCTGCCGGATCAGGCAGGCAGCGGCCTGCACATCAACCTGTCCCTTTACATGGATGGCCGCAACCTGTTTGAGGGCGACATTGCCCCGGACAGCATTGCAGGCAGCTTTATGGCCGGTGTGCTGGCCCACAGCCGGGAGCTGACCGTGTTCACCAACCCTCTGCCCAACAGCTATCAGCGCTTTGGCTGCGATGAAGCGCCCCGCTATGTGAGCTGGAGCCGCCAGAACCGCAGCCAGCTGGTGCGCATCCCGCAGGTAAAGGGCGACAACTGCCGCATGGAGCTGCGCAGCCCGGACCCTGCCTGCAACCCCTATCTGGCCATTGGTCTGGTTCTGGCTGCCGGATTGGACGGCATCGAGAACCGCATGGTGCTCTCTGCCCCCGTGAACAAGAATCTGTTCGACCCCTCTATGGCTGAGGGCCTCAGCCTTGAGACTCTGCCCGCCAGTCTGGAAGAGGCCGTGCAGGCTGCGGAGGAGAGCGAATTTTTGCGCAGAGTGCTGCCCGAGCAGCTTGCCAGCCGCTACTTTACGGAAGAACTGAAGCGCTGCGAAGCGCTGAAACACGCGTCCGACCCTGTTGAGTACGAGCGTACCCATTACTTCAACGCCATCTGACCCCTGCAAAAGAGAGTGTGTAGGAGAAAGGAGCAAAGGAAATGGGACGTGCACTGATCGTAAGTGCCGGTGCAAGCTCCAACGAGTATATTGCTGCACGGCTGACCGAAATGGGCTACAGCCGCCCGGTGATCATTCCCAGCGGGGCCGAAGCCCGGCGGCGCATGACGGAATCGGATTTTGAGCTGATCGTGGTCAACTCTCCCCTGCCCGATGAATTCGGGCATGAGGTGTGCATCAATGCTGTGGAAAAAACAGATGCCGGTGTAGTGTTTCTGGTCAAGGCCGCACAGGCTGAGCAGCTTTTGGGGCCTTTGAGCGAGCAGGGGGTATTGCTGCTGTCAAAGCCCTTCAGCACCGCCTTTTTTGTGCAGGCCATGCACATGGCGGCGGCGGGCAACCACCGCCTGCTGCGTGCCCGGCAGGAGAACGCCCGCTTACAGGAAAAGATCGCACAGGTGCGGCTGGTCAGCCGGGCAAAATGCTGCCTTGTGGAGCACGAGCACATGACCGAAGCCGAGGCACACCGCTACATAGAAAAACAGGCCATGGATACCCGTCGTGACCGCACAGAAATTGCACAGGAAGTCCTTGAAAATTATGAGGACATGGGTGTATAATATTGGATTGGGAAAAGTATCCTTGCTTTCACCGGCTCATTTTGGGAGAGGCTGAGAGCAAGGCCGTTCACCTGAAAGAATTCACAAAGGTTTATAAGGGAAAGAATTCAGAAAAGCAAAAATAGAGGAGGAAATTCTATGGCAGAGAAACAAACCAAATTCATCTTTGTCACCGGCGGTGTCGTCTCCGGCCTTGGCAAGGGCATCACAGCCGCATCGCTGGGCCGTCTGCTCAAGTGCCGCGGTCTGAAGGTGGCCAGCCAGAAGCTGGACCCCTATGTGAATGTGGATCCCGGCACCATGAGCCCGCTGCAGCACGGTGAGGTGTTCGTGACCGACGATGGCACTGAGACCGATCTGGATCTGGGCCACTACGAGCGCTTTATCGACGAGAATCTGAACAAATACTCCAACCTGACCACCGGCAAGGTGTACTGGAACGTACTGAACAAGGAACGTCAGGGTGCATATCTGGGCCAGACCGTGCAGATCATTCCCCACATCACCAACGAGATCAAGAGCTACATCTACAATCTGGCCTCTTCCACCGAGGCTGACGTGGTCATTACCGAGATCGGCGGCACGACCGGTGATATTGAAAGCCAGCCCTTCCTCGAGGCCATCCGTCAGGTGGGTCTGGAGCAGGGCCGCGACAACTGCTGCTACATCCATGTGGTGCTGGTGCCTTACATTTCCGGCTCGGACGAGTACAAATCCAAGCCTGCACAGCACTCTGTGAAAGAGCTGCAGGGCATGGGCGTGAACCCGGACATCATCATCCTGCGCGCAGACGGCAGTGTGGGCGGCGACATCCGCCGCAAGATCAGCACTTTCTGCAATGTGAAGCCGGAGTGCGTGATCGAGAACCTGACCATGCCCAGCTTGTACCAGTGCCCGCTGATGCTGCACACCGGTGGTCTGGACGAGGTCGTGGTGAAGAAACTCAAGCTGGACGTTCCTCCTGCCGACCTGACCGAGTGGAAGCAGGTGGTCAGCCGCATTGCTACCCGCAGCAAGACCTGCAGCATTGCACTGGTGGGCAAGTACGTCAAGCTGCACGACGCTTACCTCTCCGTGATGGAGAGCCTGTACCACGCCGGCTTTGAGAACGACAGTCAGGTGGAGATCCGCTGGGTGGAGAGCGAGGACCTGACCGATCAGGCCGCCTGCAAGGAAGCCTTTGCAGATGTGGACGGCATCATCGTACCCGGCGGTTTCGGCGACCGCGGCATTGAGGGCATGATCCAGGCTGCACAGTATGCCCGCGAGAACCATGTTCCCTACTTTGGCATCTGCCTTGGCATGCAGATCATGGTGATGGAGTTTGCCCGGGGCGTTTTGGGCTACAAGGATGCAAATTCCAGCGAGTTCACTCCGGATGGCAAGCATAATGTGATCGCGTTGATGGCCGACCAGCAGGGCAACATTCCCAAGGGCGGCACCATGCGTCTGGGTAAATACCCCTGCAAGGTGATGCCCGGCACCAAGATGGCCGAGTGCTACGGCGAGGCCGAGATCTGGGAGCGCCACCGCCACCGCTACGAGTTCAACAACGAGTTCCGTCAGGAGATGCAGGACGCCGGTCTTGTTATTTCCGGCACCAGCCCCGACGGTCGTCTGGTAGAGACTGTAGAGCTGCCCGGCCGTGACTTCCATTTGGGCGCACAGTTCCACCCGGAGTTCAAGAGCCGTCCGAACCGTGCTCACCCGCTGTTCAAGGCATTCATTGCTGCGGCACTCAAGTTCCGCGCCAGCGAGCAGCGCAGCCTGCTGCACATGTAAACCATAAAAATAAGGTGCTGTCTGTGCGGACAGCACCTTATTTTTTACCCCTATAATCCATGATCCTGCAAGGCATGGTTCTTTTGCTTGTGCTTATACATCCGCTGGTCAGCCAGACGGGTGATTTTGTCTGTATCCGTGCCTTCTTCCGGGTAGAGGGCAAAGCCGCAGCTGGTGCCGATCGTCAGAAGACTGCCTGCAACATGATAGGGTGCTGCAACAGTCTTACAGATAAACTCGACCTTGCGGCGGGCCTCTTCCGGGGACATTGCGCCGATGGTCAGCAGGGCAAATTCATCGCCGCCCATGGTGTATACTTCTTCCTGCGCCCCTATGAGGAAGCCGCGTGGGCCATCTTTTACCGGGACATCACCGCCCCGTCTGCTGCACCGGAGGAAAATTTCTAAAAAGTCTATTCCCTGTATCACACAAAAAGACACCGGGAGCTTTCCGCTTTTTGCAGAGAACTCCCGGCGGCTTTGTTCTATCCTTGATTTCCGATCAGCACCACGGCCACATCGTTGACATTCGTGCCGGTCGCGCCGGTGATGATGAGCCCATCCACCGCCTTGAGGGCATGGTAGGCATCGTTGTTCTGCAGCACATCGTACACGTTCAGCTGGTTCTGCGCCAGTGCCGCGGCCGTGCTGCCGTCCACATAGCCGCCCGCAGCATCGGTTGGGCCGTCGGTGCCATCGCTGCCCACCGAAAAGACCGCTGCATCCAGCCCGGCGATCACCGGTGCTGCAGCAAGGGCCAGCTCCTGATTGCGCCCACCCAGACCTGTTCCGGTCAGATGGACGACCGTCTCACCGCCTGCAAGAAAGGCCAGCTTATTGCCCTGCCCCGCGTGGGTGCGGGCTATGGAACCAAGGAAGCTGCCAGCCTCCCGCGCTTCACAGCAGAGCCTGTCGGTCAAGATCACCGGCTCATAGCCCAGCTCCCGGCAGGCGTTGGCTGCTGCACTGCACAGCTCCCGCACGCTGCCGGTGATCTGCGTGGCAACACGGTCCAGCACCTTTGGAGTCTCCTGTGCCAGCAGAGCCTTGGCCTGTGCCGAAAGCTGCAGGTGATATTTTTCCGCAATGGCAAGGGCCTGTGCACAGGTGGAGGTATCCGGCACCGCCGGGCCGCTGGCGATCATATCCAGCGGGTCGCCCAGAATATCACTGAGCACGATGCTGAACACCTGCGCAGGCGCACAGCTCTGTGCAAACCGCCCGCCCTTGACCCCGGACAGGCGCTTGCGAATGGTGTTCATCTCCACGATATCGGCACCGCTGGCAAGCAGCTGGCCCGTGATCTGCTGCAGCTCTGCGCCGGGGATCAGCGGCTTCTCAAACAGTGCACTGCCGCCGCCGGACAGCAGAAACAGCACCGTATCCTCTGCCGTTAAGCCCTGCACCAGTTCCAGCGCTTTCCGGGTGGCGGCAAAGCCATTCTCATCCGGCACGGGGTGCCCGGCTTCGCAGCAGTCCACGCCGGGGATCGTGCCCTTCACGTGGCCGTATTTGGTCACGACCACACCGCCATCCACCCGGCCAAGAAATTTCACCGCCGCATGGGCCATCTGCCATGCTGCCTTACCGGCAGCCACCAGCAGCACCCTGCCGCCCTGCGGCCGGAAATTTTTCAGCGCGCGGCGCACCGCTTCGTCCGGCAGAACAGCGTTCAGGCTGGCACGGATGATGGCATCTGCATCTCTGCGCAGTGTTTCGTTTTTCAGCATGTCGTTCTCCCCTTTTCCATCGCTTCTTGTCCGCGGACAAAAAACACCTGTACAGTCTCTTCCTATGCAGGAAAACGCCGTACAGGTGTTCTGATCTTTTTACTTACTTTGTGCTTGCCGGAGCAACCTCAAAGTCGATCTTGCCCAAGTTCACATCCGCACGCACAATGGTGATCATCATGGTGTCGCCCAGGCTCCAGTTCTTGCCGGAGACGGGGTCGGACAGGCGGATGCCCTCGGTGAGCATGGTACCGGAGGGGGTCAGGCTGGAAGCCGGCACAAAGCCCTCCACGCCGTTGTCCAGCTCAATGAACAGGCCGCGCTGGGTCACGCCGGAAATGCGGCCCTCGTAGCACTCGCCCAGATGGCGGCGGGCATACTCGGCCTTGTAGCAGTCCTCAGCCTTGCGCTCGATCTGCATTGCAATGATCTCGCGCTCACTGGACTGCTTGCTTGCCTTCTCGGCAAAGTCGCTGTAGCGCAGCACCATGGTATCCTTATCCATGCCCTTGAGCTGGGCGGTCATGATGCGATGGATGGCCAGATCCGGGTAGCGGCGGATGGGACTGGTGAAGTGAGCGTAGTCCTTCAGCACCAGACCGTAGTGGCCCTTGGGTTTTTCCTCATACACAGCCTTGGACATGCAGCGCAGCATACCGGTATTGATGATCTGCTCATACGGGCCGCCGCGCACACCTTCCAGAATGGCGCTCAGCTCCTTGGGGGTGGGCACATCCTTGGCAAAGTGATCGTTGATGCCGCAGGCCTGCAGCAGAGTGTGCAGACGCTCCAGCTTTTCAGCATTGGGTTCCTCGTGCACACGGTACACGAAGGGGATCTGCTTCACGCGGGCAAAGTGGGCAGCGCACTGGTTGGCCAGCAGCATGAATTCTTCGATCATAGCTTCGCTCTCGCCGGAGGTGCGCTTTTTCACGTCGATGCAGTGGCCGTCCTCGTCGAGGATCAGCTTCACCTCGCCGCTCTCGATATCCATGCAGCCGCGCTCCTTGCGCAGGCGGGCACGGTGGCCGTACAGCTCCTTCATGGCGGGCAGCTGGCTGAGCACTTCATGGTACTTGCCCTTCAGCTCGTCGTCAGCACTGCCGGCCAGCAAGGCGTTGATCTCGGAGTAAACACCCTTGACGCGGCTGCGGATGACCGACTTGACAAAGCGGTAATCGATCAGGTTGCCATCCTTATCCAGATGCATCAGGCAGGAGAAGGCCAGACGCAGCACGCCCTCATTCAGGCTGCAGATGCCGTTGGAAAGCTGCTTGGGCAGCATGGGCACCACCTGATCGGCATAGTAGACACTGGTTGCGCGGTTAAACGCTTCGTTGTCCAGTTCGCTGCCGGGCTTGACATAGTTGGAAACATCTGCAATGTGGACACCCAGCTCAAAACCGCCCTCCGGGGTCTTGGTCAGGCTGATGGCATCATCGATATCCTTGGTCTCAGCACTGTCAATGGTGAAGATGGGCAGGGCACGCAGATCCATGCGGCCCTCGGTGTCCTTTTCAGAGACCTCAGCGTTCTCCAGCTTCTTTGCTTCCTCACGAACCTTATCCGGGAAGCGGCTGCGGATATCCTGCGCATAGAGCAGGGCCTTTGCGCAGCGCTTTGCTTCGTCCGAGCTGCCAAACCGCATGGCAACGCCCACGCGGTGATCTTCCTGCCGATTGCCGCGCTGCAGGATCTCCACGGCCACCTTGTCGCCGTCCTTTGCACCGCCCTCGCAGTCACGCATCATCTGCATGGAGATGGCCGGGCAGTCGTCCGGCACGAACTTCAGGCGGCCCTCAATGCGGCGGGCAGTGCCCACCAGATCGTTCTTTTCTTCCAGAATGGCCAGGATCTCGCCTTCATCGCTGCCCTCCACACGGGGGTGCTCAAACTTTTCCACAAGCACCATGTCGCCGGGCATGGCACCGCGGGTAAAACGGCCCGGGATAAAGATATCGCTGGTGCCGTCCTCCAGCATGACAAAGGCAAAATTCTTGCCCAGTTTTACCACCTTGCACAACAGAGCCTTGTCTGCACGGCCGGAGCGCACCGTAAAGAACACGCCCTGACGCTGGCAGATGACCGCCTCGTGCACCAGCTGATCCACAGCCTCCATCACCTTGCGGTCCGAGCCGCGGTCCCCGCCGAATTTGGATTTGAGGTCTTTGACGGTGCACGGCTGATTCTGGATCGCGTGCTCAATTTTATCGCGCATTGCCATAATATTTTTTCTCCTTGCTCTTCCATGGCCGCAGCCTCCAACGTGCCGCAGCGCTGCCAATCGTGGGCCAGCTGCCCCACCCTGCCCAGCGGCCAGACTGCCGCCGACATCCTATCATAACACAGAAAAACAGCCCCGTCCTTTACACGGGGCTGCACGAACCTTGTCAACCTGCCAGACGGCCTGCAAACAGACATGCCAGAATGGCAACCACAAAGAAAACAATGCCTGCAATGCGGGTGGTCTTGGCCAGCATCTGATCAGCCGGGGTCAAACGGGCATTGTTTGCGCCGCCCATACTGCCGTTGATGGCACCGGAAAGGCCCTGACCGTGGGTGTGCTGCATGAGAGTGAGGAAAACGATGACGAGCGAAGCGATCAGCAGGATCACACCGCCAACAATTTCGATAACAGACATGGATTGAAACGCTCCTTTATTTTAATTCAACAAAAACTACGCAGAAATACAAATATATAGTAGCATAACAAGCGCAAAAAAGCAAGCAGAAACCGTGCATTTTTATGCCAGAAGGTCCAGCATTGCGCACAGTCGGGCAAAGATGGCGGCGCTGGAATGTTCCGTGCTCACCTGCCCGTCCTGCAGCACCACAATGGTGTAGCGCGGCTGCTGCGCCGGGTAAAACCCTGCGAACCACAAGTTTTTGCGTTCCGTGCCATCCGGTGTGAACTGCCCGGTCTGCGCGGTACCGGTCTTGCCGCCAGCCCCTTCTTCCAGCCAGGCAGCATCCTGCGCGGTGCCCTCTTCCACCACCTGCTGCAGCATTTTACGCAGGAGCGCTACATTTTCTGCACTCATCACCCGCCTTGACTGCGGATGTGCAAGCGTTTCCAGCGGCGTACCGTCAGTTTCATCCACCGAGCCACACACAAAGAAAGGCGTGCGGTACACCCCGCCGGAAGCAATGGTGTTCATCATGGCGGCGATCTGTACCGGTGATGCCAGCAGACCGCCCTGCCCAAAGCTGAAATTTGCCAGCTGGCCGCTCTGGGCAAGCTCCCCGGCAGACGGCAGCTTTCCGGCATCGGCGTGCAGCGCACCTGCCACCGGCACCTCCTGCCCGAAGCCAAGCTGCCGAGACATCTGCAAAAGCGTCTCTGCCCCCAGCTGCTGCCCCAGCCGGATAAAATAGCCGTTGCAGCTTTTTTCCAGAGCCGCAGTCATGTCCACCGTTCCGTGCGGAACACCGCCTGCGCAGCGGAAGATCTGTCCATCCACCACCATAGCACCGGTGCATTCGTACTCCGGCAGGATGCCCTGCTCCAGCGCTGCCGCAGCCAGCACCGGCTTGAACACTGAACCCACAGCATAGCTTTCCAGTGCGCGGTTCAGGAACGGACTGTCCGGTGCATCCAGACTTGCGGCAAGGTCATCCGGGTCATAGCCCGGTACGCTGACGCTGGCGCGAACCGCAGCAGTGGCCGTGTCCAGAACCAGAATGCAGCCGCTGGTCATGGTGTCTGCGGCCACCGCTTCGGCGGCACGCTGCACCGGACGGGAGATCGTCAGCTGCACGCCCACCGCACTGCTGTCCTGCCGGGTGAGCTGCGGTGTTTCCCCGGCCCGCAGCCGTCCTTGTGCTGTGACCGCGCACACCAGCGTGTCATGCTTCTTTGTCCCGGCCAGCTGGCTGTCCAGCGCCTTTTCCAGCCCGGCAGTGCCGCGGCCTTCTGCATCCAGATAGCCGATCAGATGCTGGCACAGCGGAACTTCTGCGCAGCGCCGTGCCGTTGCAAAGCAGCGTATGCCGCGCCCGGAAAGGTCGCGGTCCACTTCCAGCAGAAACGGTGCGGAGCGGTTGCGGTTCCGGTACAAAAGTGCCTGCCCGGCACTGTCCGTAAATGCATACAGGCGTGTGTAGTTGTTTTCGCCCGGGAAGCAGAGGGCAAGATACCGCGTTTCCAGCCCGGTGAGAAGCAGGCCGCTGTGATCGTAAAAGCTGCCCCGCCGGGCAGGCAGCGAGAGCCGGACCGTGCTCTGTGCTTCGGCCCGGGCAGCATAGGTATGGTTCTCTGCCAGAAAATACAGGCGGCACAAAACTACCGCAAACCCCAGCAGAACAGCTGCATACAACGCCAATACCCGTTTGCCGGACATCTGCTCACCCCTTTTTGATAGAGTGGGCTGCATCTGTGGTTTCTATACAAAAAGAGACGGGGTCTCCGAAGAGATCCCGTCTCCATAAGGTACATATTGAGTAAGCAATTCCGCTTCATACGTCGAAAATCACAGGTTGCCGGCGATTTGTTCAAAGGCCCTTTCAACCGATTCAAAACTGCTGTGCGTGTAGACATCCAATGTCACACTGGCATTGGAATGCCCCATCAGGTATTGCAGGCTTTTTACATCCAGCCCGGCCTGCTGAACATTGGTGC
>OHEO01000721.1_pt1 | contig 13740 bp, 9 predicted proteins | sample 1567311 | NCBI WGS metagenome assembly OHEO01 (sample SAMEA3879602, study PRJEB24766) | human gut metagenome | biome: human-associated habitat; feature: feces | place: USA | collected 1985/1987
TTGTGAATTTGTATACCATGTCCTTGCACAGGTGGTTACCATGTTGCACTTGACACAATGAACGCCCCTACAGAATTGTGCTAACAATTACAATACTACGCTCGGGCATAATATGCTTTTAATATTACATACTATCTTCCCGAACCGGGTGCAGCGACACGCTGCCGATCAATCTGTTTTTTGATTTTGTCAAAGGTTACACCGTATTTTTCGGCAATGTCTTTGGCATAGCTTACACCTTGAGGCGGAGCGATGAAAACCTTGAACGAACGCTGTCCGTTTTCGACACCTGTTACCAGACTTTCAACCTTGCTGTCGCCCTTTACGGTTGTGTTCACCTCGTCAAGATTGCGAGCCAAATCGTGCATATGGGTATTAAAAATTGCCCTTGTGCCGAGATATCGCATTGATTTGACAACATCACGGGCAATGTACAAGCCCTCGGCAACATTGGTTGTTGCAAGGCTTTCGTTGAGTAAAAGCAGGCTGTAACGGCTTGCCGAGGAGAAAATTTCGGCAAGTCTTTTGCTTTCTTCACCGAGTCTGCCAAGGTCAACGGTATCGTTTTCATCGGCAGGAAAATGCGTAAAAATGCTGTCGCATGGGCTGAATTTCATCTGCGTTGCAGGAACATATATTCCGTTCTGAGCAAGCAGAAACGCAAGTCCGACCGCCTGAGTAATCGTGGTTTTACCGCCACGGTTCGGACCTGTCAGAATGTAAATTCGCCTGTCATCGTTAAAATCAATATCGTTTGTGACAATATCCAAATTCTCACCGTTTGCCGATTTTATGCCGAGTTTGAGGTTGTAAACATCTCTAAGACAGCAGTTTCTGTCCTCTTTCGGCAAAACTTCTGCCTTGCACAGCGGAAGATTTTTCTTTTTCATCTTATCACAAAGCTCTGCAAAACGAATATAGAAAATGATTTCGGGCATAAGCGAAACGAACGAGTAGCCGTTTACATTGACATATCTGTTGAGCATTGATTTTATGTCATTTACGGTTCTGCGGATGATATCGGTCACAACATTTTTGAGTGCGTCAGACATAGGATCTGCGCCGGTCAGCGAGCTGTTCATAGTGTGGTTTACATCCTGCTGAGCGCCCACAACAAACTGTCCCAGACCGAACTGCGAGGTTGACGGATTGGACGGATGAAAGCTTAAAAATCCCGAAACATCGTTGCCGTGGTGCAGTTCGCTGTCACGGTTTGTAAACTTCATAAATCTTTTGAGAATACCGCTGTCGGTAAATTCTTTGTCATTGAGTGAGATTACACCCACACTCTTTGGGCGGAGCAAATCGTCAAGATTCACACCGAGGGTAATGCTCTTGAGCTTTTGAGCCTTTGCAAGCGTATCTATTATATCCTTTTTTAGTTCGGGAAAACCGCTGTCATTGTAAATTGACTGAACATTTTTCTTGAGCTCAAGCAGACCCTGCGACTTTACTTCAATTGTTTCAAGCGTGTTTTTTATTCTTGTAATGCAATCGACATAGCCATCCATTTCACGAAGTCGGTTTACAAGCTGCCACAAGGAAGATGCCTCGGTATCCTTTTGAAAGCGCTCAATTTCACGCAAATCGTTCAGCTTTACAAGAAGTGCGGATAGATCATCACGGAGTTTTGGAAAACGAAGAAAATCCTCAAAAACATCGCAACGATATTTTATAACTTCCTCGTCATCCGTAATATTTATCAGCAGCTGCTTTATGCTGTTGCGTTCATACTGCTCTTTTGTGAGAGCGTCACATATATAATCAACTGACAAATCATTCAGCGCCTCTTTGTTGAGAGTTCTGTAGGACGCATTTGAATTTGTCGGGTGCAATAAGCTGAAATTTTCCATAATTCACCGCCGAAAAAATTTGCCGTATAACGGCTTTAATTGAATGATAGCACAAAAAATTTTTGTTTTCAACCGAGAAATCGAAAATTTGCACTTTGGCTGATTGTGTGATATCATAGCTTTGGAGCAGATTGCTCTCAAAACCAAAATAACGGTCGGGAGGATTGACTTATGGATAAAAAGATGCTTGACAGAATTAACGAGCTTGCAAAAAAGAAAAAGGAACACGGACTTACCGAGGCTGAGCAAAAAGAACAGAAAGAGCTGTACAAAATTTATCTCGGTGAAATCCGCACACAGTTCAACGCAACACTTGACAATGTAAGCGTTGAAGAAAAGGACGGCACTGTAAAACCGTTCAAAGAGGCATACAAAAAGCCGTATGACAAGAATTGATTTTGACATTCAAACAGAAGTCATGCGAAAATTTAATTACACAGTCAAACAAAAAAGCAGTTCCGATTTTGGAACTGCTTTTGTTTTATAAAGTTATCTAATTACTTGTATCTTCTTCCGCCCTTTTGGCTGTTCTTTGGAAGCTGAATTTCGGCAGTATCGTACTTACTGCGTCTTTCGGACTTTCTGCCTGAAGATGAGTAATCATCGGCATAATCATCGTTACTGCTGTAACGCTGTGGCTGTGCAGATTTGCTCTTTGGAGCGTTACTTCTGCCGCCGACTGTGACTCTCTTCTTTCTGTTGAGAACAGTTGAAATTACAAAGTACGCAATGCCTGCAACACCGAGTGAGAGTAAAACGAGTGAAACATAGAACATCCAATGACCGTTGTCACCCTTGCTGTTATTGTTCTTGATGAAGTTAAAGTCATCACCGTCAGAACCCGATGTGTCGGTATTTTTAAGATTTTTTGCGATATCCGACCAGTCGTTGCTTGAAAGAGTTTTTTCGTCAATGTTATCGTCAGACTTGATGAGCGACGCTGACGGAGCAGTATTTGACGGAGCAACATAGGACTGACCGCCGCCTACATATGACGGCTCAGAGTAGTAGTAAGTCTGACTGCTGCTGTAATTATTGTCATAACTGTTATTGTTGTAGTCATAGCTACTGTCATAGTTATAGTTGTTGTCATATGATGAATCACTTGACGAATAGCCGGGATCTACATATGATGAACTGTCCGAAGAATCCGGATACACAGGATCGGGCTGCGGCTGCGGCTCAGGCTCCGGTGATGGTTCCGGTTCCGGTTCGGGCTCGGGCTCCGGCTCTACGGGATCAACAATAACGCTTGAATCTCCGCCGGGATCAACTTCCTCACCGACTGCCGATACAGAAAAGCTCACAGCAGAAATGCTCAAAAGTGCCGTCAGAAAAATTGCGCAAAGCTTTGAATGTTTTTTCATAAAAGCCCCTTTCTTCAGAATAATCTGAAAATGCGTCTGTTGTATGTCCGATATCAATTATTTTGAGCTTTTATCGGATGCCGATGTTGTTGACGCCGATGTTGTAGGCTCAACCGCAACGAAGAAGAGTTCGGGCTTATACTTGTCAATAACCGAAGTGTTTTCTTCATACTTGAGTTTCTCTGCAAGACTGTCAATGTACTTTGAAAATTCGTCTGACTTCATTGACGCAAGTACACCGGCTCTGTTTGATTCGTTGCCGATATAGCTGTCAACATCCTTGTTGACGTCTTTCTTATAAACGAGATAGTAGATTGCGCTGTCGCCGCTGCCAACCTTGAGAGTTTCAGCCTTGCCTGTTTCAAGCTTGCCGATAGCCTTTTTAAGCTCGTCACCGATTGAGCTCTTGTCGAGAACTTCTACATTTGAAACAGAAGAATCTGTTCCCGAACCGTTTGACTTCTTGTATGATGCAATAACATCATCAAAAGAACCGCCCTTGTTAAGGTCATTCTTGTAGCCGTTAAGCTGATCCTCAACCTTCTTGATTTCCTTGTCGCTCATTGCAACATTCTTTGATGAACCTGCCTCATCTTTTGTTGATGTATAAAGGTTCACGGGAAGATATGAGTAGTCCGTATAGTTTTCCTTGAAATACTTTGTAAGGTCAGCGTCGGAAACTTCCTTTGAACCGCCCTTGCCGTAAACTGCTTTGAAGAGAGCCTCATACTTTGTGTTGTAGAGAGTTGTGCAGTATGCAAAGCTGTCGAGTGAAACGCCGTACTTTTCATACTGCTTCTTCATCGGCATTACATAACCCTGTGACGCATACGGACCGACATTCCAGTATGATTCAGCCTGATTTGTTGCGGAGTCAAGAGTTGCCTGACCGATGTTTACATTTTCCTTTTTAAGCTGTTCGTCAACTACGAGGTAGCTGAGGCACATTTTCTTAGCCTGATCTTTAATCCACTCTCTTGCAACCTGCTCGTTGCCGTCATCGTCCTTGATTTTTTCATCAAGCCACTTGTCAGATGTCGAATCATAATCGTCAAGCTTTTTAGCAAATGACTCAGCCTGACTGTAAGCTGCATTGAGTGAGTAGATATAAACGCCGATGGCAAGCTCGTTGTCGCTTGTCTTATACGACCATTCTTTGTTAAGAGTTGTGGGTGTACAACCTGCAATTGCAAAAACTGAGAACATCATAACAATTGCAAGTAAAAATGAACCAACCTTGATATTAGGCTTCATAGTTTTTTACCGTCCTTCTGAAAAATTAAATGCAAAGTGTCCTGCAAACACACTTTCACAGGATAATGTACCTTACGATTATACACAAAAAAATCGTCATTGTCTACATTTTTATAAAATTTTGTTGAGAATTTCCACCGAAAAACAGCATTTTTGTAGTTTCGGGAGGTTTTTTCTTAACAAATTACGGCTTCATGCCGTAAAATTACTGCACACCGAAAATTTTGGTGAGGATTTCAAGCGGAGCGGAACTGTTTTTGCACTCAACCGCAACGCACGGTTTTGCTCCGGCAACAAGCTTTGCCTTTCCGCCCAAAGCAATGAGCAAGTCGGCAACCTGAGGGGATTTGAGTTCATTTACAAAGAGCATGAGCGTTGTGCCGTTCTGTCTGATTTCGTAAATACCCATTGAGTAAGCCTTGTTACGCACAAGGGCAATGTCGATAAGTCCGAGAACCGAGTTCGGAATCTTGCCGAATCTGTCCTGCAGCTCGTCAATAACATCGTCTGCGTCCTCGTTACTGCGGATATCGGCAATTCTGCGGTAAACATCAAGACGAAGTGTAAGACTTTCAACATAGCTTTCGGGAATATGAGCGTCAACCGAAATATCAATAAGACAGTCGAGGTCTTTTGTGACATTCTGCTCGCCCTTTTCCTCGCTTACTGCCTCATCAAGAAGCTTGAGGTACATATCGTAACCGACCGATTCCATATGTCCGTGCTGCTGTGCGCCCATAATATTGCCCGCACCTCGCAGTTCAAGGTCACGCATTGCAATGCGGAAGCCGCTGCCGAATTCTGTAAATTCCCTGATTGCGGCAAGCCTTTTCTGCTGAATCTCCGTGAGAACCTTGTTCCGTCTGAAGGTAAAGTAGGCATATGCCCTTCGTGAACTTCTGCCCACACGGCCTCTGAGCTGATGCAACTGCGAAAGTCCCATACAGTCGGCATTTTCTATAATAAGGGTGTTGGCATTCGGCAAATCGACACCCGTTTCGATAATTGTCGTGCAGACAAGCACATCAATCTCCTGTTCAAGCATCTGTCGCCAAACTTCGCTGAGTTCGCCCTCTTTCATTTTGCCGTGACCGATTGCGATTTTTGCCTCGGGAACAGCCTCCTGAATTTTTGCGGCACATGAAGAAATTGTTTCAACATTGTTGTGAAGATAGAACACCTGACCGCCACGGCGGAGCTCACGGCGGATTGCCTCGTTGATAACCGCATCATCGTGTTCAAGCACATAGGTCTGAACAGGCTGACGGTTTGTCGGCGCTTCTTCGATAACGCTCATATCACGCAGACCGCTCATCGCCATATTGAGGGTTCTCGGAATAGGAGTAGCCGAGAGCGTAAGCACATCGACATTTTTGCACAGTTCCTTGAACCTCTCCTTTTGAGCAACACCGAAACGCTGTTCCTCATCTATGATTGCAAGTCCGAGGTCACGGAATTCAACATCTTTCTGCACAAGTCTGTGAGTTCCGACAATCATATCAATTTCTCCTCGCTTTAGCTTTTGGAGAATTTCTTTCTGCTGTTTTGCTGTACGGAATCTTGAAAGCAGTTCCACACGAACGGGATAGCCCTCAAAACGCTTGATTACCGTCTGATAATGCTGCCATGCGAGAATTGTTGTGGGGCAGAGCAATGCGCATTGCTTTGAATCTGCAATACACTTAAAGGCGGCACGGAGTGCAACCTCTGTTTTGCCGAATCCGACATCACCGCAGAGAAGTCTGTCCATCGGCGACGAACGCATCATATCATGCTTGATTTCCTCACAACAACGCAGCTGGTCGGGAGTTTCGTCATACTCAAAGCTGAGTTCAAAATCTCTCTGCCACTCGTTATCAGCCGAAAAGGCATAGCCCTTGGCTTTCATACGCTGTGAGTAAAGCTCAATAAGCTCCTTGGCAATGTCCTTGACAGAGGTTTTAACCCTTGCCTTTGCCTTTTGCCAGTCGCCCGAACCGAGTCGGTTTAGCTTAACCCTTGAATCCTCTTTCGGACCTATATATTTTGCAACCATATCAAGCTGTGTGACAGGCACATAAAGCACATCGCCCTTTGCGTAGTCAATCTTGATATAGTCCTTTATAACTCCGTGGGTATCAATTTTTCTTATACCGCCGAACACACCGATACCGTGAACATTGTGTACAACATAATCACCTGGGGCAAGCTCGGAAAGGCTGTAAATTTCCTGTCCCGTCTTTTTCTTCTTCTTTTTGGACTTTTCGGGACGGTACGAAACCTGACTGTATGTTATTGCAAAAAACTTTTGTGACGGATACTCAAAGCCCGCACTCAATGCACCCTGCATGACAAGCAGTTCGCCCTTTGAAATCTTATCCGCACCCTCGCTGTAAACAGCGTTTATGCCGTCTGCGTTAAAGGTGTCACAAAGGTTTTTGGCGGCTCTTTCTGTTCCTGCAAAGATAACGCCCTTGCTTTCGGGGGTAAAAAGTCCGTCAACATCCTCTTTTAGCTGTTTATACGAACCGCCCCATGCCGAGAGCTGTTTTGTTGAAAAGCTGATGATTTCCGACAGCTTGATAGGCATACTTCCGTGAACAAAGTTTTCAAGCACGATTGTTCCGTGACTTTGCAAAAACTCGGTACATTCGTTGAATGTGAGCGCAAAGCGGTCAAAGCCTCTGCAAAGAGTTCCGTCCTCAAAGCCCTGCATAAGGGTTTCATTGCTGATAAAGTCCATTGACTTTCCCCGTTCCTGAATTGCAGTAAATTCGGACGCAAAAACGAGGGTGTTTCTGTCGAGATAATCAAAAAGCGACTCGGGCTTATCGTAAATCTGATTGATAAATTTGTCCGCATTGGCAATCATTGCGCCGTTGCGGATAAGCTCTGCCTCTGAAAAAAGTTTTTCCTTGGCTTTGGCGCTGTTCTTGGAACGGAGGAGCTTTGCCTTGTGTTCAATTTTATCTGCAAGGGCGGCTCTGTCCTCAATTACGATTTCGGTTGAGGGCGAAAGCGTAATTTTGTCAGCCTTTTTAAATCTTCTCTGTGTTTCAATGTCAAAATAGCTGAGGTCGGTAATTTCATCGCCCCAAAATTCACATCTCACGGGATAGTCGCTGTCGGGCATAAAGAAGTCGAGAATACCGCCTCTCAGCGAAAACTGACCGCTGCCCTCTACCGCATCAAAGCGTTCGTAGCCGAGCAGAGTAAGTGCCTTTGTCGCCTTTTCAAGCGAGAGCTCCCTACCCTCTTCAAATTCAATAACCGACTGTTCAAGCACATTTCTCGGAACGGTAAGCTGTGCCGCCGCATCAACACACGCAATTGCAACATCACATTCGTGGTTGATAAGCTTGAGCAAAACTTTAAGTCTTGCGTGCTCGTACTCGTGCGAACGGCTCTGAAAGTCAAGAAAGTTGAAGTCACGCACGGGATAAACATAGGCACGCAGTCCCATGCACGAAAGGTCGTTGCACAGGGTTTGCGCCTCTTTTTCATCGGAGGCAAGACAAAATGCCGTGACGCCTTTAAGGCGGCACAGCGCATAGATGATATTTGATTTGTTAATTGTTGAAAGTCCCGAAGCACAGACCGTTCTGCCCGGCTTGACATTTTTTTCAAGCGTTTTGAAAACGGGCGAGTCTTTCAGAACATCAACAAGAAAGTTGAGATTATTCATTTCTTTGTCCCTTTTCAGTTGAACAAATTCATAGCACGGTCGGTTTTGCCGTCAATAATCAGCTCGATTGCTTTTTCGGCATTGTCAAAAATTTCATCAAGCTTTTTCATTTCATCGGGAGTGAACTTTGAAAGCACCCAGTCGGCAAGGTCCCAGTCGGGATTTGGCTTTGCGCCTATGCCAACCTTGATGCGGGGGAATTTATCGCTTCCGCTGAGATAGATGATACTGCGCATTCCCCTTTGACCGCCGTCACTGCCCTTTGAACGGATACGCATTTTTCCGACATCAAGCGAAATGTCATCAAAAATTACAATGACATTTTCGGGTGGGATTTTGTAGAAGTTCATCGCCTCAACAACTGCCTGACCGCTGTTGTTCATATATGTTGTGGGTTTCATCAGCATAACTTTTGCGCCGTTTACAGTGCAAGTGCCGATAAAGCTTTTGTATTTTATTTTGTTCACATCACAACCGAGCTTGTCGGCAATGCGGTCAATTGCAAGCCAGCCTGCGTTGTGACGAGTGTTTTCGTATTTTCTGTCGGGGTTGCCGAGTCCCACTACAATGTACTCGATTGAACCCGTTGATTTGTTTTTTCCGAACATATCCGTTTTCCTCTTATTTATATTATATGTATTCTGAAATTTAAATTAACCTTTTCCGAAGCTTACAACAACCCAGTCATCGTTGCCGAGATGATAAGGATTTCCGCAATACGGGCAGTTGCGTTCTCTTGTTGCATCAAAGCTTGCGCCGCAGCTTTTACAGGTTACTTTTTTCATTGTGAAAACTCCGTCATCCATGGCGTTCACACTTCTGCAAACGGTAAGTCTGAACTTTTCGTTTTTAACCCTAAATGAAGAATTTTTGTTTTTCACGGTCGTTGCATAAACGGTCATATCAACATAGCAACAGCCGTTTGTGACATTGAATGAATTAAGCTTTGACACTCCTCTGTACTTGATGTCAACAATATCTCCGAAAGGATTTTTCATCGGATTGCCCTCATAGACTGCGAGGTTTGTGTAATCATCGCTGAAAATCATAATTTTGAGCAAAGCAAGCACCTTGCCGATAAAGTATTCATATGAGAAGTTGGGATTAACCTCTTTCATAAGCCACGGAAGTCTTTTCTGACAATTGAAGTGCGGACCTATCATCGGAATGCTCTTTGCCGCACCGACAAAAAGTCCGAAAAGTGTTTTTAATGCCCATGCAAGGTACCCCGCCAAAAGTCCGCCGAGCAGTACGGGGATTGCTCTTATGCCGATTTCATAGACCATATTTGCGGTTGCGGGATCAAAAGTTCCGTCCTTTACAACCACCCATACCGTAAATGCCGCAACGGCGACAATTCCGCCGAGAAGGTACGGAGCAAGCACCTTTTTCGTTGACTTGTTCGCAAGCGAATAGGTTTTTACAAAGTAGAAGTTTGTAACCTTCGGGAACAAATCGTCCATAATAAAGCGAGTTTTGCAGTTTTTACAACCGTTGAGAAGCTCTCTTACACTGCTTACCGCACCGCAGTTCGGACACGAACACGCAACCTCGGAATTTTGGTTTTCAAGCCTTGTAATCATTGTGTAAAAGAAAAATCTGTCCTTGATTTTTTTCTTTTTCTTTCCGTCTTTAAAGTATTTCTCCGTAACCTCATATGTCTTTGACGCAATGTTACTCTTACATTCGCCCATATCGTAGGCAGTACAAGCATTTATGGGGACTTCATTCTTCACCGTTTCCTTATCGGTAAAAGCGGTCTGAATCTTTACACCCTTTTCGTCAAGTCTTTTCTTCTGTAGGTCAAGCGCAAAGTCGAGGTCGATTGACGCAATATCCGGATTTTTGCCCTCATTGCACCACAATTCGTACTCATCGACAAAGCGGTTCATTATTTTGTTATCTGAATCGGAGCCGTAAACTATACCAAACAAAATTAAATCACCCTCACATATTGTACCGTTTTATTCCTGAAAAATTTGCAGTAAAACAGCGAAATGGCGGGTTAGTTAAAACCCGCCTGTTTAATTACATAATTAAATTGTTCGCTTATCAACCGAAAGCGGCTGTGAACGGCTTGTCGTTGTAGATTCTTGCGATAGCCTCTGCAAATGTAGGAGCAACAGGAAGAATTGTGAACTTGTCAATCATCTTTTCCTTCGGAACAGGAATTGTGTCAAGAAGAACAACTTCTTTGATTGCGCTGTTCTGGATTCTCTCGATTGCAGGACCTGAAAGAACTGCATGAGTAGCGCAAGCGTAAACCTCTGTTGCACCGCCCTTTTCAACAATAGCGTTAGCGGCATTGCAGAGAGTACCTGCTGTGTCGATCATATCGTCAACGAGGATAACCTTCTTACCCTTAGCGTCACCGATGATGTTCATAACCTCACAAACATTAGCCTTTGGTCTTCTCTTGTCGATAATAGCAAGACCTGTGCCGATTTTTGAAGCGAAGTTTCTTGAACGGGTTACAGAACCGAGGTCGGGAGATACAACGATATAATCATCATTTTTGCCGCCGATTTTCTCTCTCATATGGTTTGCGAGAAGTGATGCGCCCTGAAGGTGGTCAACAGGAATGTTGAAGAAGCCCTGAATCTGATTTGCGTGAAGATCCATTGTAAGCACACGGTCAGCACCTGCACAGGTGATGATGTCTGCACAAAGCTTAGCCGAGATCGGATCTCTTGCCTTAGCTTTTCTGTCCTGTCTTGCATAGCCGAAGTATGGCATAACAACTGTGATTCTTGCAGCAGATGCACGCTTCATGGCATCAATCATTATGAGCATTTCCATAAGATTGTCGTTGACGGGAGCACAGGTTGACTGAACAATAAAGCAGTCGCTGCCACGAACAGATTCGTGAAGAGAAACAGAGATTTCGCCGTCTGAGAACTGTGTACAGTCACTCTTACCAAGCGGCAGACCGAGACAGCCTGCAATTCCCTGAGCTACATCAACATTTGAACTGCCGGTGAAAATTTTAATGTCCTTACCGTGAAAATTCATTGCAATAACTCCTTTGAATTTTAATGTGTGTAGTATATGTTTACCAATGATTAACCGAGCAATTAACAGCTGTAACCCTTTGCTCTTGCAATTTCGTTAAGCTGTTCGAGCTGAGCCGGATCATTTGCACCCAGAACCGTATCACTGCACTGAGCCGTGAATGCTCCGACCTTTCTTCCGTCCTCAAGCAAAAGCTTGATTGCGTCGGGAAGATAATATTCCTTTGCGCTGTTATCCGACTTGATTCTGTCGAGAACCGAAAGAAGAAGCTGACAATCAAACCAGAAACCGCCCGAGTTTACCTCATTTATTTTGAGAGTTTCCTCATCAGCGTCTTTCTGCTCAACAATTGCACGCAGATTTCCGTTTTCGTCACGGACAATTCTGCCGTAACCTGTCGGATCGTCAACCTTTGCGGAAATAACCGTTGCGGCACAACCGTTCTCAATATGAGCCTTCAGGGAATCCTCAATAGTCTTGCTGTCCATAAACGGAGCGTCGCCGTTGAGAATAACAACATTGCCGCTGTGCTTTTTAAGGAAATCCTTTGCCATCATCACAGCGTGACCTGTTCCGAGTCTTTCAGCCTGAAACACGCTTTCAACGGAAAAATCGAGGGTTGAAAGATACTCTTCGACACACTCTTTTTTTAAGCCCTTGACAACACAGATGTCGTCAATACCGGCTTTCCTTAAAGCCGACATAACCCAGCAGAGCATCGGTCTGCCGAGCACCTCCGACAATGTTTTCGGTTTGTCGGATTTCATTCTTTTGCCCTCGCCGCCTGCGAGGATAACGGCACAATTCTTCATTTTTTCTCCTTTTATCTGTGACAAAACAACAAAGATGCAGACAGTCCTGTCACAAGGCACTCGTTCATACCATAATATTATCTCACAAAAATCACAAATTTCAAGAGAAAATTACAAAAATCGGGCAAAAAAAGGCATTTTAAACGATTTATACAATATTGTCGAAAATAAAACCTGTTTTTTATAAGAAAAAAGTTTGAAAAAAATATAGCTATTTTGACCAAAGTTTGTTATAATATTCGATAGGCTTATACAAGCAGGCAGGTTTTACCAAGGGGTAAGTCTGCCACAGCCGTATATCTTAATTTATTTTTAGGAGGATTACCAGTTATGGCAAACAAATGGGTTTACCTTTTTACAGAAGGTAATGCTAACATGCGTGAGCTCCTCGGCGGTAAGGGTGCCAACCTTGCAGAAATGACAGGTCTTGGACTTCCTGTACCACAGGGCTTCACAATTACAACAGAAGCTTGTACTCAGTATTATGAGGACGGCAGAGAAATCAACGCTGAAATTCAGGCTCAGATTAACGAGTACATCGAGAAGATGGAAGAGATCACAGGCAAGAAGTTCGGCGACAAGGAGAACCCCCTCCTCGTTTCAGTTCGTTCAGGTGCTCGTGCTTCAATGCCGGGTATGATGGATACAATCCTTAACCTCGGTCTTAACGAAGATGTTGTTGAAGTTATCGCTAAGAAGTCAAACAACCCTCGTTGGGCTTGGGACTGCTACAGAAGATTCATTCAGATGTATTCCGATGTAGTTATGGAAGTAGGTAAGAAATATTTTGAAGAGCTCATCGACAAGATGAAGGCTGAGAGAGGCGTTACTTATGATGTAGAGCTTACAGCTGACGATCTTAAGGAGCTTGCAGGCCAGTTTAAGGCTGAATACAAAGAGAAAATCGGTCAGGACTTCCCTGACGATCCTAAGGAACAGCTCATGGGCGCAGTTAAGGCTGTATTCCGTTCATGGGACAACCCTCGTGCAAACGTTTACCGTCGTGACAACGATATCCCTTATTCATGGGGTACTGCCGTTAACGTACAGTCAATGGCATTCGGTAACATGGGTGACGATTGCGGTACAGGTGTTGCATTTACAAGAGATCCTGCTACAGGTGAGAAGAAGCTCATGGGTGAGTTCCTCATCAACGCACAGGGCGAAGATGTAGTTGCAGGTGTTCGTACTCCTATGCCAATCGCTAAGATGGCTGAAGAGTTCCCGGAAGCTTTCGAGCAGTTCCAGAATGTTTGTCAGACACTCGAAAACCACTACAGAGATATGCAGGACATGGAGTTCACTGTTGAAAACAAGAAGCTCTATATGCTCCAGACAAGAAACGGTAAGAGAACAGCTCAGGCTGCTCTTAAAATTGCTTGTGACCTCGTTGACGAGGGCATGAGAACAGAAGAAGAAGCTGTTGCAATGATCGATCCTCGTAACCTTGACACACTTCTTCACCCACAGTTCGATGCTGCTGCTCTTAAGGCTGCTACACCAATCGGTAAGGGCCTCGGCGCTTCTCCCGGTGCTGCTTGCGGTAAGATCGTATTCACAGCTGAAGATGCTGAAAACTGGAACGCTAACGGCGAAAAGGTTGTTCTCGTTCGTCTTGAAACTTCACCTGAGGACATCACAGGTATGAAGGCTTCACAGGGTATCCTCACAGTTCGTGGCGGTATGACATCACACGCTGCCGTTGTTGCTCGTGGTATGGGTACATGCTGTGTATCAGGTTGCGGCGACATCGCAATGGACGAAGCTAACAAGAAGTT